>Ga0123355_10001047_pt1 | contig 38287 bp, 28 predicted proteins | sample TergutEmb28metaG_3_FD_89872 | JGI IMG/M metagenome (GOLD analysis project Ga0123355, IMG submission 89872) | Embiratermes neotenicus P1 segment gut microbial communities from Petit-Saut dam, French Guiana - Emb289 P1 | ecosystem: Host-associated > Arthropoda: Insects > Digestive system > Gut ...
CATGTTAGTCCAAGGACGAAACGTCAAACCAATCACTCTCTCAGTTTTCACAGTTTGGCTAGAGACGAAAACAGACACGGCTGGTTGCCGTGCCTGTGACCGTAAATACATTGTAGGAGGACGTACCATGGATTTATCATTAGCATCATTACACAAAACATTTGCAAAGCACTTTTTATTCGGCAATATCTTATCGCCGTACGATTGGAAAAGTGCCGAAACTATTGAAATGTTCAAGCACCACTTTAACGCCTTAACGCCGGAAAATGCCATGAAGCCCGTGTACATTTCCCCTGCACCCGGGGAATATGATTTTGAAGCTGTTGACAAAATGGTAGATTGGGCAAATGAAAACAACATTAAAATGATTGGTCACACCTTTGTTTGGCATGGACAATCTGCCCCTTGGCTTAACCGTAACGAAGATGGCAGCCCAAAAACAAGGGCAGAAGCCAAAGCTAACATGGAAGCATTTATTAAAGCCTATGGCGGAAGATACAGCGGGCGCATTTATTCCTGGGATGTTATTAACGAAGCCTTCCGTGACGGCGGGGAATTTACAGGTAATTGGCGAGACCATTTGCGTGGCGAATCCGAAAACCCCAGGGCAGTTTCCCCTTGGTATCTTGCATATATAAACGGTGCAGATGCAGAGAAATGCGAAAGCGGCGCAGATTATGTATTTGATGCATATTATTTTGCCCGTAAGTACGACCCTAAAGCAATTTTGTATTATAACGATTATAACGAAGAATTCCCTACTAAGCGTGAAGCAATTGCACAAATGGTAGAGGAAACAAACGAGCAGTGGCGTAAACATCCTGAATATGATGGGCGTTTGCTTATAGAAGGTATTGGTATGCAAGCCCACTGCAACCAAAACACAAACTTTGTCCATGTACGGGAAAGTCTTGAACGTTTTGCAAAAACAGGTGCAAAAATAGCTGTAACAGAGCTCGATATTACGTTTGGCAGCCATGAAGAACCTGCTAACCCATTAACGCCGGAGCAGTCTAAACGTCAGGCAGAAATGTATACAGAGCTATTTAATATGTATATTGAATTTGCAAGCCACATAGAGCGTGTAACAATGTGGGCACGGCATGATGGGCATAGCTGGCGCAGATGGGGCTCTCCTGTATTGTTTGATAAAGACCTTAAAGCTAAGGAAGCATTTGACGCAGTAATAGGCACTGCCTAATAGATGAATGTAGGTATTTAGCATGGTGGAATCAAAACTATGGTATAAAAAGCCTGCAGCAAATCCGATCTTTTTTGCGAGACGGTAAAATTAAAGAGGCAGAAGAATTATCCCGGTATGCATTAACCGCAACCCCAGAGTTTCAGCGCACTTATCAGACTTTGGGGGATTTGCATATTCACTACAAAAACATACCCGGCGAAGTGCAGGATTACCAGCGGTGCTTATCACTTGATGATGCCATTGCCGCAACAATATTTACGGCAGGGGGGTATCTGCATATGCTAACGGCGGGCAGGTATCTACCATTGGAGAATATATTATTTGCAGCAATGCTCCGGAGGTTGTTTTATATGTAGCAGCCACAACAAGTTTCCGTTCGCAAAATCTTCCGGAGGATTGCAAGAGTGCTCTGAACAAAGTTGGCAATTAGGATTATATCAGCCTCCCCACAGATGAACGCCTTGCTCTTGTAAAGGAAGGTAAGCCTGACGTGGGGCTTATTGCGTTGTATTTTAGATACGGTAGGTATTTGCTTATATCTTGCAGTATGCCCGGTTCGCTTCCGGCTAACTTGCAGGGCCTTTAGTGCCAGGACTTCTTACCGGCTTGGGATAGCAAGTATACGATTAATATCAATGCCCAAATGAACTACTGGCCTGCAGAAATATGCAACTTGCCGGAATGTCATAAGCCATTGTTTGAGCATATACACCGTATGCACCCCCGTGGCATGGAAACAGCCATGGAAATGTACGGAGCAAGAGGTTTTACTGCCCACCATAATACAGATATATGGGGGGATTGCGCCCCTCAGGATACATGGATTGGTTCATCTTATTGGGTAATGGGGAGCTGGTGGCATCTCCAACAATTTCGCCGGAGATTTGTTTGCCCTTTTCCCGGGAAATGGTATAAGCCCGGAAACCACACCTGATTTAGCTGCTGCCGAAAAGACATTGGAACTTCGCCTTTCCCAAGGTGGTGGGCATACCGGCTGGAGCAGAGCATGGATTATAAATTTTTACGCCCGTTTAGGTAATGGCAGCGAAGCATATCATCATTTAAACGAATTGTTGACTTATTCCACTTTGCCAAACCTTTTCGACGACCATCCACCATTCCAAATAGACGGTAATTTTGGTGCAACTGCTGCCATTGCTCACATGTTTGTGCAAAGCAGCAAAGATACTATTAATCTGATGAAAGTATTGCCTGACGAATGGCGCAATGGTACTATAAAAGGGCTATGCGCCAAAGGCGGTCTGGTTATCGACCTTACTTGGGCAGATGGAGTATTGACAAATGCCCGTATTACCGCCAAGACCGATTATACAGGAACAATTGTATACCAGGGTCAGATAAAAGAAATATGTATGGCTAAGGGCGACAGTATTAGTGTTAAATATTAGCATGGAAGTAGGAGGTATGACGTGAGCGAGACATTTCGTAACCCGTTTATTTATGCAGATGTTCCCGACCCGGCTGTTATTCGTGTAGGGGACACATACTATATGACAAGTACCACAATGTATTTTACCCCCGGCTGCCCGGTTATGAAGTCTAAAGACTTGGTAAACTGGGAAATTGTCAACTATGTGTACGATACCCTTTCTGATAATGACCACATGGTCATGCGAAACGGAAAACACGACTATGGTAAGGGTTCTTGGGCCAGCAGCCTGCGTTATCATAACGGCACTTTTTATGTTAGTTTTGTGGCTTACAATACAGGTAAAACCTATGTTTTCCAAACAGAGGATATAGAAAACGGCCCATGGCGCAAGCATGAAATTGAAGGTATTTATCATGACATGTCGCTGCTTTTTGACGATGACGGCAGAGTTTACATGGTGTATGGCGCAGGAGCAATTAAATTAATTGAGTTAACTGCCGATGCCACGGCCATAAAACCCGGCGGCCTTAACAAAATAATAATCGAGCATGCGGACATTACTGGGGGCAAGTCCTTGGCAGAAGGGGCTCATTTATACAAAATTGATGGCAAGTACTATATTTTTATTATCGCATGGCCCCGTACAGGCACGGGCAGGCGAATAGAAATATGCTATCGTGCAGATAGCATAGATGGCGAGTATCAGGGTAAAATTGTCCTTGATGATGATTTGGGCTTTAGAAACGCCGGGGTTGCACAGGGGGGGATAGTTGATACCCCCGACGGCAAATGGTATGCAATGTTATTTCAAGACCATGGCTCTGTAGGGCGTATACCTGTTCTTGTTCCAGTGTGTTGGCAAGATGGCTGGCCCATATTTGGCATAGACGGAAAAGTGCCCATAGAAATGCCATACCCAACAAAACCGTACCCAACAGCCGCCTTGGTTGTATCTGACGATTTTAACGGGGATAAACTGCCCTTGCAGTGGCAATGGAATCATAACCCGGATAATACGGGATGGTGCCTTAATTCCCGCCGGGGCTGGCTACGGCTTACCACAACCCATATTGCACAAAATTTAGTAGAAGCAAGAAATACACTTACCCAGCGTACCTATGGACCTGTATGTTCCGGCAGTGTTTTGCTGGATACAAGCCAAATGAAAAATGGCGATTATGCCGGCCTTGCCGCCTTGGCAGAGCATTATGGGTTTGTAGGGGTAAAAATGGAGGATGGCTGTAAACATGTTGTAATGGCTAAAGCCCCAGGCACAACAGAGGTTGAAACTGTGCCACTTTCCCAAGATACAGTGCAGCTTAAAATTGACTTTAACTTTACAGATGCCATAGACGAGGCAAATTTCTATTACAGCTTATGCGGAACGGTGTGGCATAGAATTGGTGACACCTTAAAAATGCGATATACATTGGCGCATTTTACGGGATACCGCTTTGCATTGTTTAACTACACCACAAAAACCCCGGGTGGCTATGCAGATTTTGATTGGTTTAAGCTTGGCTAGAGGGGACACGCACTAAGTGGTGACGGCAAGTCACCACTCTACATAATTCCTTGTACTCTTGGAATTGCTCTGTACGAAACATGCGCCAAAGCCGCTTTATATGATAGGAGGAAAAAACCATGAAATATAAAGTATTGTGCTGTGTAACTCTTATACTATGTATTTTATTGTTTGTCTCCGCCTGTGGCAGAAATACACCAAGCCAAGAACGTCAAACACTGGAGGATTTTATTGCGGGTCTTGAAACTGAATTAGTGGATGAAGGAGCACAAACGGAACAAACAGATGATACCCCTTCCCCGATAGTGGCACGAACCCCAGGCGGAAGGCTTACAGTGCTTGCCCCTGGGCATTTCCGCCCCATTTTACAACAGGCAGCAACTTTAATGGAATATGAGCGTTACTTCGAACTGGAAATTACAAGGTATAACCCGGAAACGGATTCCATTTACTGGACGTATAGGCTGCAAACCATGTTTGCCGCAGGGGATGGCTTTGACCTTATTTTTGCAGACCCCCTTTTCCCTATGTGGGATTTTGCCCGTGCCGGTTACCTGACAGAAATTAATTCCCTAATAGACAGATGTGTTCGTTTTTATCATCATGACTTTTACCGGGAAGTATTACAAGCTTTAACTGTAAATGAACATTTGCATTTTTTTCCGTTGGGTTTTGGCTTCCAATATGTAAGTATTGACACCAGGTTCCTGCCTCAGGTGTTTATCGACCGTTTCATACAATACAATAACCGTTAGCCAAATGATAGATATTTATATGGATATGGTAGCAGCAGACCTTGATATAATTAGATATGGTATACCTGCGGCAACAGTAGGAATTAATTTGCCGTGGCAGGGTATGCGTATGGCAAGATGCCGCAATTTATCAGTTCCGGGGTTTATGGCATGGAATGCAATAAACGATTTTGTGGATATTGGCAGCCGCACGTCCAACTTACTGGATGCGGAGTTTATTTCGTTTTTACACCGGATGCGCAGCATTTTCCCAATGGATGAAGGCATGGCAGGCGAAAGGGATATAATAAACAACCTAAGGCGCAATACAGTTGGCCTTGATCCTAATATCGCATTTTGGGATGGTTCGCCAAGGAGCATGGAGTCTTTTGGCAACCATGTGTTTGTTGTCAGTAATGAGTTTTTGGCTCCAATTGGTGCTATAGTTCCTTTTACGGCACCCGCACAGTTTGAGGGGTTTATTCCCTTGGTGGATAGGCAGGGCCGCAGGAAGTCTAACATGGGAGTTACATATCCATGGAAAATGGTAAGCATACCCCGGGGCGATAACGATTTACTTGCCTGGGAGTTTGTAACCCAGCACTTGATACCCGCCAGCTTATGTTACAGGACAAACCGAGCCAGGTTTTGGGCTATCCCAAATTATGTGCACACCTATACTAATTTAGGGGCAAGAACGTTTGACTCGCCGATAATCAGAGATTTAACAGAACCACATTTCGTAAATGTTTTTGAAAGAACCATGACAAGGCGTTGGCTTACTGTTGATGTTATACCGGAAAACGAAGGATTTGTACTACGTAACAGCAGGGCAGTGGATGGGCTGCCTCTTGCAGGTATCCACGACGCAACCCCGGCAGAGCAAGAGCTAACCATAGCCGATGCCATTAGGCGTATAGACGAAATAAACAATTCCCTTATATCACCGGTGCCGTTAATCCCATTCGAATTGTTCGAACATATTATACATCAAATGCTACGCCATGTGATTACTCCGGAAGGTGCCGCACAGGGAATTCATGAAGCTGTAAGCCAATGGCTGGATGCAGCATAACAAGTTTTTTTGCCCTCAACGAAACTGATATTTTATATCATACGCAATTCGCGCTTCGCACGATTTTGTTAACGACAGGAGGAAAAAAACCATGAAATATAAAGTATTGTGCTGTATAACTCTTATACTATGTATTTTATTGTTTGTCTCCGCCTGTGGCAGAAATGCACCAAACGAAGAAAGACAAACGCTGGAGGATTTTATTGCAGGCCTTGAAACGGACCTTATTGATGAAACGGAACAAGCAGGCCAAACAGATACTACCCCATCATCGGCAGTGGCACGAGCCCCAGGCGGTAAACTTACAGTGCTTGCCCCTGGGCATTTCCGCCCAATTTTAGAGCGGGCTGCAACTTTAATGGAATACGAGCGTGACTTCGAGCTGGAAATTACATTATATAACCCGGAAGAGGATTCTATTTATTGGGCGCACAGGTTGCAAACTATGTTTGCTACAGGGGATAGCTTTGACTTAATTTTTACGGATCCATTATTTCCAATGTGGGATTTTGCCCGTGCCGGTTATTTGACAGAAATTAACTCCTTAATTAGCAGATGTGTCCTGTTTAACCGTGACGACTTTTACGAGGAAGCGTTGCGGGCTTTAACTATAGATGATAGACTATATTTCTTTCCCTTGGGTTTTGGTTTCCAATATGTAAGCATTAACACCATGGTGCCCCAGGAATTTATCAACCGATTTAACCAACAGGAGACAATAACTGTAAGCCAAATGATAGATATGTACATGGAAATAAGAGCATCGGGCCAAGAGATAGTAGGCCTTTGGGGTTATGAAATAACAAGCATGGTAAACTGCCGCGATTTATCCTTCCCGGGGTTTATGGCATGGAATGCAATAAGCGACTTTGTGGATATAGGCAGCCGTACATCCAATTTACTGGATGCTGAATTTGTTTCATTTCTAGAGCAGATACGTATTGTTTTCCCTACTACCGAGGACATAACAAGCGAAAAATATGCAATGAACAACCTACGTTACAATTCCATAGGCATGGGCTTTCATCTAGGGTTTTATGACGGCTCACCGGGTAATATGAACATTTTTTATGACAATATGTTTCTTGTCAGCAACGAGTTTCTGCGCCCCATTGGTGCAATAGTTCCTTTTACGGTTGATACAGAATTTGAAGGGTTTATTCCCTTGGTGGATAGGCAAGGCCGCAGGAAGTCTAACATGGGCGTAACATACCCATGGAAAATGGTAAGCATACCCCAGGGTAATAACGATTTACTTGCCTGGGAGTTTGTAACCCGGCATTTAATACCTGCCAGCTTATGTTACACTACAAACCAGGGCGGGTTTTGGCCTTACCGCATGGTATATGTTCATACTAATTTGGGGGAAAAGTCCTTTGACTCGCCAATAATAAAAGATTTAATGGAGTCACATTTTACAGATATTTTTGAAAGAACCAAGACAAGGTATTGGCGTGTAATGGAACCTGTAATAGGAGCAGATGGATTTATAGGAGCAAGAAGTTTTGCGGTTAGAGGCATGCCCTTTGCGGGTATATACGACGCAACCCCGGCAGAGCAAGAGCTAACCATAGCCGATGCCATTAGGCGTATAGACGAAATAAACAATTCCCTTATATCACCGGTGCCGTTAATCCCGTTCGAGTTGTTCGAACCCGCAATACATCAACTGCTGCGCCGTATAATTACCCCGGAAGATGCCGCCCGGCACATTCATGAAGCTGTAAACCAATGGTTACAAGAGTAATGCAATGGAGGAATATATGAAAAAGTTTTTATTAATTGTAATTTGTATCATACCCATTTTTTTGTCAGGCTGTTTTGCCCTGCCCGTTGAAGAAGAAGTACTGCCACCCCCGGTAGCAAATATGCCGGAGGCCCGACCAATAAGGACTACTCCTGTAGTGCGGGAAGATGTACTTCATTTTACAAATGTCCGGGCCGGTCATTTGCCCGCCCGGCAAGAAACAGTGCATTTTGGGGTTGCAGGCCAGCGAGTTCGCGGTGTATTTGTGTCCGCCGGGGATATGGTATCCGAAGGGGATATCTTGGCAGAGCTGGACAGGCCATACCTTTTTAATCAACTTGCAGATGCCCAGCGGGACGAGGAGCAAATTATACTGGAACGCTCTCAATTAGAAACACGTCACCAAACAGCCCTTAATCATGCGGCGGAAACGGGAATACCCGTAGACGATTCATCTTTTACAGATGAAAGACGGCGCATAAATGACAGGCTGACTATTGTAAGAAGACGACTGGAGTATTTACAGCAAGAAATAGACAGATTATATGTTCGTGCCCCTTTTGATGGAATTGTTATTTGGGCATTGGAAGTGACAGGAGTTATGTGGTCTTATCTAGGCCAGGAGGTCGTAACCATTTCTGACCAAACTAGGAATATTTTTGTGATAACAGGCCCGGCAGCAGAGGCATCACCACCGGGGACCTTGTTAAACGTTGTTATAGATGACGAAACATTTTTAGTGGAAAGTATTGTTTTGGAAGATGAAGATTTGCCTGACAGGCCGCCCACGACCCTGCCGGAAGCATTTTTGCTTATTATCGAAGGCAACCCGCCGGTAATTACATCTTTAACTGTTGCAATTGTGCATGTGGTTTTGGATGCATCTTACAATGTACTTGCAGTACCAAATCTTGCGATAAATACCCTGGAGGGCCGTTCTTTTGTGTATGTGATGGAAGACGACATAGTAGTTATACGTGATGTTGTTATTGGCCTGGAAGGTAATACATTAACAGAGATTATATCAGGACTTAGCGAAGGGGAGGTTATTGTCCTATGAGCCTGAAGAAATATTTATTAGGAATGTCATTTGTATTTTTAAGTTTATGTTTTACGGCGTGTACGCTTTCCGCACCGGATTATGGGCCGGAATTGATACGCCCTGCATCCGCCCGTGTAGACATTGCCAGAATAGACCGGGGTCCGGTTGTAGAATTAGCCCGCCACATGGGCATAACCCGTTATATATCCGAAGTGGTGTATTTCACCAACCCTGTTGGGCCATTTGCTAAGTTTTATGTAAGCCCCGGGGATACTGTAGTAGAAGGGCAGCTTTTAGCTAGACTGGATACAGAATATCTGGAAGAGCAAATTGCCAACCGCATAGAGAGGATAGCAAATATGCGGTCGGATAATGCCCTTACAATTGAACTGCGCGAAATTGCAATTGACATTATGGTGGCAGAAAATGCAAGAAATTTTGTAGCCACTGCAGAAGCTGCCGATATATCCGGCGCAGAAGCTGCAGAGGCCAGAATATTAGCCATAGAAATGGCCCAGTTAGAATTGCGGCAAGAAAGAGATCGGCAATCTATGGCATTGCGCCACGAAGAGGACAGGTTGCAGACTTTGCGCAGCAGGTTAGCCTACGCAGAGTTGACCGCCCCTTTTGACGGTATCATTACCTTTATGGACGATATAAGACCCGGGCAATATGTAGGTGTAGCCCGTCCGTTAATATACATGTCTAACCAAAATGAAACAATTGTTGAGCTTGTTGGTTTAACCGGGCACGATTTTCCGGCTGTGATGGTGGGGGGACCCATTACTTGGCGGCCCTTTGCTGTAAGGGATGCAATTGCTATACATGCGCACATAGACGATCAGGTATACGATTTGGAGTTTATTGTTACCCCTTCGGAAAACCGGCATTTTCGCCCGGTACAGTTTGAAATATTACAAGATGTTGTTTTGTCTGTAGGCAAACTTTTTCCGATAGATTTTTACACTACTAAAATAGATGATGTGGTACGTGTACCGGCTAATGCTGTGTTTAGTACCCCGGGAGGTTTCTTTGTATACAAAATGGTAAATGGCGAACCCATACACACAGAAATAGAAATAATTACCCGTACTACATCATTTATTGCTGTAGCTTCGGGCTTGGAGGTGGGCGATGAAGTCTTTGTCAGACCTTAATAGGTTTTTAAAAATAATTTTTGTATTTGCATTAGCCTTGTTTATAACCGGTTGCACCGGTTTTGTGCAATATACAGATACTCCCCTTGGTGTATTGGAAGCAGAAGGGGAACTAGTCATACATGAGCTCGAGGATGAGCAGCTTGCAGAATTAGAGTTAGCCCAGGTGGTAGTACGGGACATGGTCCAGACAAGGGAAATACCCGTTATCATTACATTCCCAAACATATATCATATTCATTTTCAAAGGGAAGGCGGCAGTACTCTGTGGCATTATGGGCGTTTTCAAGATGCGGGACTGCGGGAAGGCCATAGCGTTAGCGAAGGAGACTTCATTGCAGAAATGTCTTTTGTAACTCCAACGTCTTTGGGTATAAATCGCGATTCGCTGCTTATGGAACGTCAGGAGTTTGAGCGGGAGTTTACCCAGAATCAAAACAGACGGCAGGCGGAAATTGCATTATCTCGTATCGAGCTTGAATATGCTTCTGAAAGTGATTGGGAGTTAATATCCTTGCGTCTTACTCAACAAGAATTAGAGTACCGGCGGTTTATGCGTGATGCTGCCCGGCGGCGGGAATATTTTGACGGCAGACTGGAGCGATTGGAAGAGCCTATCCAAGGGGAGCGGCTATACTCTCCAATTGATGGTATGGTTTCCTGGATACACCCGGGCATAACCCATTCTACGTCTAATTTGTTTCGCGACCGTATCTGGAATATTCCGGGGCAAGGTACCAGGCTTATGACCATTGTGGATAGTAATCACGTAGTTTTTACAGCTTCTGCCCCCTTGTATGTTTTGCGGTTTGGGGATGTTATGACCGTAGTAGGCCAATGGGGAGATATATCATTTAACATGAAAGTTGCATCAGACCCTATGACACAACCTGCCATGCGGGACGGGCTTTTCGATTTTATTCTGGCTCCTGTTTGCGAAGAAGAATTTAACAATGCATTATATGAACATGGGATGACAGTTTACGATTTAGGAATTGGGCATTATCGCGCCCAGCCTGTATTGCCACTGGCTTCAAATGTAACTGCTGTGCCCAGGCGGGCAATTGGGGAAGAAGGCCCCCGCAATTATGTATTATTATACGATGAAGGTGCAACACATAAACGATATGTGCTTACAGGTGCGACACATGATGGTTATGTTCAAATATTTGCGGGCTTAGACCCTGGTCAGTTGGTGGTGCTTCAATGATTTCGTTTCTTATGAGAAAGATATGGAAAAACAAATGGATGATGATATGCCTGCTTATAGGTAATATTTTGCTTATAGGCATAGTGTCAGCTACCCCTTTGTATATAAATGCCACAATGCGGCGTATTTTATATCAAGGCATGCGGCAGTATCAAATAGAACACGAAGTTCATCCAACTACAATGGAGCTGCATTATCAGTTTAATAATATACCAATGGCAGACCGTGTTTCGTCATATTTTGAAACAAGGGATAGTTTTGCCCCGGGCATTTTAGAAGAACTGGGTGTACCTGCGGTCATGACGATACAAACAGATACTATGGCTGGCTGGCACCTATGGCCAGAGCCGCCAAGGGATCCTATTCCTGTTTCCCGCAACATGTCACTTGCAGGGCTGGATGGCCTTGAAGAAAATGTAAACATGATTCATGGGCGCTTGCCTTCTAACGAGTTGGTAGACGGCAATGTTATCGAAGCTATAATTTCTGAAGCTGCCATGCAGCGGCACAATATTTTATTTAACGATACGCTTTTTGTACGTAATGTTGGAAGCCACCCAGTTGGGGATTTGTATGTACACATTGTAGGTGTGTACTCTATTGCAGAAGGCTCGGAGATATATTGGTCGGTACTTGATTTTAATCATATACACAATGTAATTGTGTCTGAAGAACTTATACGCAATAGCTTTATCGCCAACTATACGGTAGAATTCCGCATCACATCTTCTTGGTATCATGTATTAGATTTCCAGGCAATGTCTGCAAGAGATGTGCCCCATTACTTGTATACTTTAGCAAGTATCCATGACCGCTTTCATCCCGTAAGCAGGGTATGGGAATTTAACGAAAATTTTAGCGAAACAATAAGCCAGTATTCCCACCGGGCAGACCGTTTGGCAATAACATTATGGGTTTTGCAAGTCCCCATTTATATATTATTGGCCTTTTACATCTATATGGTTAGCCGTCAAATATTGCAGCTGGAACAAAACGAAATATCAGTTATTAAAAGCCGTGGGGCCAGCCGCCGTCAAATATTGGGAGTTTATACTTTGCAGGGCTTCCTTGTGGCTGCAATTTGCTACCCGATAGGCCTTGTTGTAGGTGTTACACTTTGCCGGGTACTGGGCGCATCCAATGGCTTTTTAGAGCTGGTTCAGCGTACTGCAATTGTAATAGAGATAACCCCGGATGTTTTACTTTACGCCGGGTTGGCTATGTTCCTTTCCTTTATGACAATGTTTATACCGGTTATCGGTTTTTCCAAAGTGGGCATTGTCAGCCACAAGCGAAGAAATACAAATTCAACAAAACCAATGTGGCAGCGTTTCTTTTTAGACATCCTTTGCCTTGGTGTGGCTTTTTACGGCCTTTACTCCTTTAATACCCAGCGTGAAGCCATGGCTATGACCATACGGCACAGCCAATCTGTTGACCCATTGTTATTTTTAAGCTCTTCCTTGTTTATTATGGGATTGGGGTTATTTGCCCTTAGACTTTTTCCATACTTTTTACGCATGGTCTTTAGGCTTGGCAGGCGGTTTTGGTCCCCGGCAGCTTATGCGTCATTAATTAAGGTAATGCGATCCTCTGGCGAAGAGCAGTTTATCATGATATTTCTGCTATTTACATTGTCTGTGGGTACTTTTAGTGCCCAAGCCGCCCGCACCGTTAATTTGAATAACGACCACCAAATACAGTATTTAGCCGGGGCAGATTTAATATTTCGTGAGTCTTGGCGCAGCGAATTAACTGTTGATGCCGCTGGTTATGCAAGTGTTGTTTTTTTCGAACCCAGCTTTGAACGTTTTACCAACTTTGACGAGGTAGAGTCTCTTACGAGGGTACAGCGTCAAGATGTTGTTGCCCGCATAACCGCAGAAAACAGGATTGAAGATGTGCCGTTAATGGCTATCGAAAGTGATACTTTTGGCGAAACAGTATGGTTTAGGCGGGATTTGCTACGTACCCATATTAACCATTATTTAAATGCTCTTGCAAGCCGGGCCGACGGTGTTCTTCTTTCGCGCTTTTTCCAAGTGGACATAGGTGTGCGCGTGGGGGATAATATTCATGTAATAGACGAGTTTGGGAATAATGTAAGAACCACTGTTATAGGCTTTATCGATTACTGGCCAGGTTTTGCCCCTGTCCAGCGGATAGAAGTATACGACCAGATTGTGGAACTTCGCCAGCCGCTTATTGTGGCAAACTTGGGGCATTTGCAATCCCAAAGGGGTATGCAGCCGTACCAGGTGTGGATGCGTACAAATACGGATTCCATCCGGTTCTTCCGTGATTTCGTTGAAGAAAACCGCATTAATATTCTCGAATTCCAAGATGCTAGGGCAGAACTTATAGAAAGCCGTAGCGACCCTATACTTCAAGGTACAAATGGTGTGCTTACCGTAGGTTTTATTGTAACATTGCTTATTTGCTTTACCGGGTTCCTTATTTACTGGATACTCTCGTTACGCTCCAGGGTTTTACAGTTTGGTATTTTCCGCGCTATGGGTATGAGTATGCGCAATCTTATTGGGCTACTTATAAATGAGCAATTTTACATTACCTTTACATCTATTGTCTTAGGTGCCTTGGTGGGGGAAATTAGTGCCCGTCTTTTTGTGCCGCTAATACAAATATCGTATTCTGCGGCAGATCAAGTGATTCCGCTAAGGGTAGTAAACGAAATTAGAGACTATGGCAACTTGTATTCTGTAGTTGGTTTTATGATTATTATATGCTTGGTTGTTCTTACGGCTTATATTTCACGTATTAAAATTGCCCAGGCACTAAAATTAGGGGAAGATTAAGAACCCCGCACAGGAGGTAACTAGGATGGCTAATGAACTTAAGTGGCAAACCCCGGAAGGTTTTGACATTATGAAAGACGGTGTCACCTACGGCAAGTTAACGGAAGTTGAGTATTCTTCCAAAACAACAGGCACAATGCGCAAATGTTTTGTCTACACGCCCCCGAACTATAATCCTGATGCCATATATCCGGTGATGTACTTGCTCCATGGCATAGGCGGAACTCATGCGGAATGGTTAAACGGCGCACCCAACGAAATACTTAGCAACCTAATAGCCTATGGGGAAGCAAAACCCATGATTGTAGTTATACCAAATGTGCGGGCAGCCAAGGATGACAGTATCCCTGCCGAAATATTTACACTAACCCATACAGCCGCCTTTGATAATTTTATCAACGACTTGCGCAACGACCTTATGCCCTTTATAAGTGCGAACTATAAAGTGTCCGACAAGCGAGAAGAATGTGCAATTGCCGGCCTATCCATGGGGGGCAGGGAGTCCCTGTTTATAGGAGTTTCCATGCCGGAGACCTTTGGGTATATAGGGGCATTTTCCCCTGCGCCGGGGCTATTGGCATCTACAAACCCCAATGACCACATGCAGCACCCCGGGATGCTTACCGTGGAAGGTATGACCCTGCCGGATGAATACAAAAACAACACATTTATGTTAATTTGCAATGGTTACGACGAAGCAATGTTTGACTACCTTGCAAAATCCTATATGGATGCATTTAAAAGTAACGGAGTAACGCCAATTTACTATACAACAGATGGCGGGCATGACTTCCGCGTATGGAAAAATGGCCTTTACCACTTTGCCAAGAGTATTTTCAAGTAGGAGAGCCATATGAAAACTGCAGATTATCTGAAGCAGGTTGAAGCGGTTAACGCCCAAGGCAAATATAAAGATTCATGGGATTCTTTACATGGGCAGGAAATGCCAAAATGGATGTACGACGCTAAGTTCGGTATTTTTATTCACTGGGGAGTATATTCTGTGCCTTCATATAGCAACGAGTGGTACTCTAGAAATATGTATATTCAAGATTCCAACGAGTTTAAGCACCATGTTAAAACGTATGGCCCCCATAAGGAGTTTGGTTATAAGGATTTTATCCCCATGTTTACTGCGCCCAAGTTTGACCCTAACGAGTGGGCAGATTTATTTGCAAAAGCCGGGGCAAAATATTGTATTCCCGTCGCAGAGCACCACGACGGTTTTCAAATGTATAAGAGCAGTTTGTCTAAATGGAACGCCTATGAAATGGGGCCTAAACGTGATGTGCTTGGGGAATTAAATGCCGCACTGGAATCAAAAGGTATTATGAATGGTTTGTCCAGCCACCGTGTAGAGCATTGGTTTTTTATGGGCCATGGCAAAAAATTTGACAGCGATATAAAAGAACCCATGGAATGCGGCGATTTTTATTGGCCTGCAATGCCCGAGTGCGGTCATCACGACTTGTTTAGTACCCCGGCACCCAATGCAGAATTTTTGGAGGATTGGTTGGCCCGCTGCTGCGAGTTGGTAGACAATTACCGTCCAAAGCAGTTTTATTTCGACTGGTGGATACAGCACAGTGCGGTAAAGCCATATTTGAAAAAATTCGCGGCTTATTACTACAACCGTGCAGAGGAATGGGGCCAGGAGGTAACTATTTGTTACAAGCACGACGCATTCCCATTGGGTACTGCCACTGTGGATATCGAACGTGGTAAGTTTGCGGGTATTCAGCCTTTCCGTTGGCAAACGGATACCGCCATAGCACGTAATTCCTGGTGCTGGACAGAAAATAACCACTTTAAATCTGCAAAGGGGCTTATTTGCGATTTGGTGGACATTGTAAGCAAAAACGGTGTATTACTGCTTAATGTAGGCCCTAAACCTGACGGAAGTATTTCCAATGAAGATGCCACTGTGCTATTAGGTATGGGTAAATGGCTGGAAGTAAACGGCGAAGCAATATATGGTACAAGCATATGGCGCAAGCCCGGAGAAGGCCCAACCCAAACAAAAGAAGGCCAATTTACCGATGGTGAAGATACTATTTTTACGCCCCAAGACATTCGCTTTACAACTAAGGGCAGCAATTTATATGCCACAGTTTTGGAATGGCCAAGTGACGGTAAAGTTGTAATTACATCTTTGGCAGAGCAGGACTCATCCCGGTTGCCGGTGTTTCACGGGATAATAAAAGATGTTAGTATTTTAGGGCAAGCCAAACCAGCATACAGCCGTGACGAAAAAGGGCTGCATGTTCAAGGACGCACGGGGCAGGAAGATATGCCTGTAGTAATAAAAATTGCTATTGACTAAGGAGAGAGTGCCCTGTTACAGAGCCTATGTATTATGGGGTAGATTCTAAGCCTATACAATTATTAACAGCCCCCAAGGGGATGAGAGCAAAGCTCCGTAGTATAATGTGGTTCTTTGCGACTAAAAATTACAGTTAGATTGGTAAAACTAATTATGGCAACAATAAAAGATGTAGCAAAACGTTCCGGTCTGGGTTTGGCGACGGTATCAAAGTATATAAATGGGGGCAATGTCCGGGCCGAAAACCGTATTGCCATAGAAGCCGCCATAAACGAAGTGGGTTTCGAGGTTAACGAAATTGCCCGTGGGTTAAGGACAAAGCGTTCCCGTACAATAGGTGTAATTATCCCCGAACTTAGTCATGTTTTTATAACTACAATTTTGTCCCATATAAATGACATTTTACGTAAAAAAGGCTACAGCATGATTGTTAGCGAGTGCCGCACAAATGCAGAACTGGAAAAACAAGCTGTAACCGTTATGTTAAATAAACAGGTGGATGGTATCATAAACATGCCCGTTAGCTACGACAAGTCTCATCTTGTCCCTGCCATAGAGAAGAAGATACCTGTAGTTTTACTGGACAGGCTGGTTAACGGTTTCCATGATGAGGTAAATGCTGTGCTGGTGAACAATACAAAGGCAGCATCCTCTGCAACAGAAGTATTAATTGAAGCAGGCCACCGAGATATTGGTATTATACTTGGGTCGGACGGTGTGTTTACAACGCAGCACCGTATGCAGGGCTACGAACAGGCACTATTAGAGAGTAACATTCCAATTCAAAAAAGACTGATTTGTTATAGCGATTATACAGCCAAAGGCGGCTACGACAGTGCAGTTAAACTTATTGAAAAGGAAAAATGCTCTGCCCTGTTTGTAACCAATCACGAAATGACAATGGGGGCAGTTGTTGCAATAAACGACATGGGCTTGTCTATACCAAAAGACCTTTCCTTTATTGGGTTCGATAACTTACAGCCTTCAATTGTAATTAAACCCAAGCTTACAATGGTTACTCAACCCCTTAGTCAAATTGCTTCTTCTGCGGCAGAAATAATTTTAGATGCCGTTGACGGTAAGAAATACGGTGCAACAATAAGAACTTTATCCACAGAAATTGAGTTTGGGGATTCTGTTGCAAAATATAAGAAGTAGAAAATTTGCAGTATAACAAGAAGTTTTTTTCATCAAAGCCTGTACAAGCATAGGAGGTATATCTTACAATGATTGTTCCGCAAAAAACATTGCCTGATGGCAAAAGTATCCCTTGTATCGGGATGGGTACATTTGGTTCTGACCATGCCACACCACAGATGGTATCAGACGCTGTAGCAGGTGCGATACGCTGTGGCTACCGCTTATTTGACTGTGCATCTATTTACGGCAATGAAGATAGAATTGGTGCAGTTTTTGCAGATGCCACTACAGAAGGCGTTATGACCCGGGAAGAGCTTTTTGTAACGTCTAAGGTATGGAACGACATGCACGGTAAAGGAGATGTGCTTCTTAGCCTGGCAAAAACCCTAAAGGACTTACGTTTCGATTATATCGATGCATATTTTATCCACTGGCCTTTTCCAAATTACCATGCTCCGGGCTGCGACGGAGATTCCCGTAACCCGGACTCTAGGCCATTTTCCGTAGAGCAGTTTATGTCTGTTTGGCGGCAAATGGAGCGGGTTTACGAAATGGGCTTGGCGCGCTACATCGGTATGTCAAATATGACTGTATCAAAATTGAAAGCTGTGTTGCCACTGTGCAAGATAAAACCCGCCTTAATAGAAATGGAATTGCACCCAAGCTTCCAGCAGCCGGAATTGTTTGACTATTGCGTGGCGCAAAATATTTTGCCCGTTGGTTTCTGTCCTCTTGGTTCTCCAAATAGACCGGAGCGTGACAAAACAGCAGATGATGTAATTGACATGCAAATGCCGGAAGTTGTAGAAATAGCAAAAGCCCATGGAGCCCATCCTGCTTTAATTTGCCTAAAATGGGCGGTGCAAAGGGGACAAATCCCCATTCCTTTCTCTACAATTGAAGCCGAGTACGTATCAAACTTTAAATGCGTAACAGAAGACTCACTTACCGATGAAGAAATGACAAAACTTAAAACAGCTGATAAAAATTGCCGCCTGATAAAAGGCCAAGTGTTTTTGTGGGAAGATGCAAAGGGCTGGGAAGATTTGTGGGAGTAATCTTAATATAAATTGGTGGAAAAAGTGAACTTCTTTTTCCAACCGAATTAATTGCAATATCTGATGGCACACATGCACTGTATTTTACCTATAAAGGCGGCGGCAACGGACAGTTTGCGTCGTTTACACTGGAATAAGGAGATTGTCATGAAAAAAAATATCATTGCTCAAAATTTTGCAAACCCGTATCTTCCGTTGTGGGAACATTTACCCGACGGCGAACCCAGAGTTTTTGAAGACCCGCACAACCCGGGGAAATATCGTGCTTACATTATAGGCTCCCACGATGTAAGGCTTGACAGCTATTGCGGCCCTGATATCAGGGCATGGTCTGCCCCGGTAGAAAATTTGAATGACTGGCGGGACGAAGGCTCGATTTTCAAATACGAGATTGATGGTCAGTGGGACGTTATGTATGCGCCGGACTTAGTAGAAGTAAAACGCAAAGACGGTACAAAGGAATATTATTTGTACCCCCACAGCCGTGGCCCTGCCAGGGAAGCTATGGTTTGTAAAGGAAGCAGCCCCGTTGGGCCCTTTACCCCGGTTAACATGACAGAAGATGGCAGAAGCACAATACCCGGGAGTATCCTTGGCTTTGACCCTGCAATTTTTGTAGAATATATTACAGACCCTACAGACCCAGACTATGATATCGGCTTTAGAGCCTACGGTTATTGGGGCTTCCAAAAATCACATGCGGCAGAGCTTGACCAAAACACCATGTACTCTGTAAGGCCAGGGACGGAAGTTATACATCACTTTATCCCTGCCAGTTCCAGTTACGGTGTTATACGTGACCCGGAAGGCACAACGTATCCAAGTGTGTATCCCGGAGAGGATTTGAAACGGTTTAATTTCTTTGAAGCGGCTTCTATCCGCAAAATAGGAAATAAATATGTATGGGTTTACAGCGGTTATTCCGGCCCGGATTATGGCCTAAGCAGTACAAACTCTGCATTGCGCTATGCCTATGGCGACACTCTTCTTGGGCCATGGAAAAGCGGCGGCGTACTTGTAGACTCCCGCTGTATCGAGCTTAACCAAGATGGCACGGCACTACAGACGTACTATGCCCCCCATAATACACATGGCAGTATAGAGTTTATCAACGACCAATGGTACGCCTTTTATCACAGACCCCCAAGAGGCTTTGGAAACGCCCGTCAGCCAATGGTTGCACCCGTTGGTGTAACCTGGGACGAAAAGCCCGTTGCAGAGGGCGGTAAAGTTACAATTGTAGCATGGGATCCTTACCTGGAAGGCAATGTTTGGACAGCAAAAGCGGGACAGCATGAATATACCGGTGCAGAAATGACTTCCGAAGGGTTTAACGTTTACGGCCTTGACCCATACCGTTATTATTCCGCTGGGATAGCTTGCTTACTTTCCGACCATGGGCTTCAAGGGGATGCATGGGATATTTGGGACGACCATATGCCTATCGTTGGTGTTAAAAACGGTGACATTGTTGGATATAAATACTTTGGTTTTGGCGGCCTTGGAGAAAATACAAAAGGACTAAAACCCTTTGAAGGAACAAAGCCCGGCAACAATACCAAGTTTAACCTATTTATTTTGCCAACTAACCGTCCGGCATTTAAAATAAATATTTGGCTGGATGGCCCTTGGGATAACGCCGTCTGGAAAGGCAAAAAAGTAGGGGAAATTAATGTGCCAGCATACCACGGCTGGTCATATAGAGGTGTTGAACAATACACGGTAGATGTATCTGCCGCCGTAGATAACTTGGACAAAAAGCACGCAATCTATCTTGTTGCAGAAGGCGGTTTTGGTCATCTTTGCAATATAGTTGGCCTTGGGTTTAGTTGCGACACAAAAGAGATTGTAAAGCCTGTAGTCCCCAAAATTAAATTAGAAATTAATGGCAGTGTTGTAGCTTTGCCTGATACCCCTATACGTTCTACCAATGCCAACGGTATTTGCGATTACAACTTGTACGGTACATTTGCGGTACTACCACCGGGTACAAAAGATGTGCCTGCCATAAAGGTATCTGCAAGTGAGCCTAGTGTAAAAATAACAACAAAACTGCCGGATTCTGTTCCGGGTGTGGCTGTTATTGATTGTGACTATAAAGGCGTGGTAAAAACTTATAATGTGGCGTTAATTAATTTGGTTTAATCTTTGGCAATTGTGGGGCTGTCGTGTTAGCCCTGAAACGGTATTTTCCTTTTGCTCCGAAATCTATCGATTGCCGATAGTCGCTGCAGGGTAAATACCGTTTTCTTCTTATGCTATTATTGGTTTTGTGGGGCCCATTTCCTTTTACGAAAATGCTGTTGGCGCAACAGTAATAGAAGGCTCTTCCCCTGAAACAAGTGTGTATAGCAACTTAACTTGGGTAAACAAATCATAAATTCAGAGGTGTGTAATGACAGATTATGAAAAAAAATTAGTAAGCATTGTACCAAGCCAGCGTCAGCTTAATTGGCAGGCAACAGAGTTTTACGCATTTATTCACTATGGTGTAAACCAATTTACAGGCCGGGAATGGGGCGACGGTAAAGAAGACCCTGCAATTTTTAATCCTACAATGCTTAATACAGACCAATGGTGCGAGAGTTTTGTTAAGGCAGGGATGAAAGGCGTAATTATAACTGCAAAGCACCATGATGGCTTTTGCCTATGGGATACAAAGTACACAAAGCATTCCACAATGTATTCCCCTTACGGCAAAGACATTGTTGCCCAGCTTGCAGAGTCCTGTAAAAAATACGACATAAAATTGGGTATGTATCTATCCCCGTGGGACAGACATGACCAGCGGTATGGGCAGGGTAAAGCCTATGACGATTACTTTTGCAACCAGCTTACAGAGCTTTTATCAAACTATGGCGAAATATTTAGCTGCTGGTTTGACGGGGCCTGTGGCGAAGGGCCAAACGGCAAAGTACAAGTGTATGACTGGCAGCGGTATTATGCCCTTATACGTGAACTGCAGCCCGGGGCGGCGATATCCGTTTGCGGGCCAGACGTGCGTTGGTGCGGTAACGAAGCGGGCCACTGCAGGGAAAGTGAATGGAGTGTGGTACCCGCAAGTATGGTTAACAACGAGGCCGTAAAGGAAAGTTCTCAACAAACAGATGACGAGGAATTTAGAAAGCGTGTACCCACAGATGGGCAAGACCTTGGCAGCCGCAATGCACTTACAGGCCACGATAACTTAGTTTGGTACCCTGCAGAAGTAAATACATCCATTCGCCCGGGCTGGTTTTACCATGAACACGAAGATGTAAAGGTACGTTCTTTGGAGGAGCTTACAAACATTTATATCAAATCTGTTGGGGGCAACGCAACATTTTTACTAAACATCCCACCGCATCCACAAGGGTACCTGACACAATACGATGTGAATAGGCTAGAGGAGCTTGGCAACTGGATAAGAACCAGTTTGAGTGACAATATGCTTAAAAGTTCGGTTTTTACTGCATCAAGCTATGAAGAAAGCTGTGAGCCTACTGCCATTAATGGTAATGATTCACACTGGAAAGCGGCAGATAATGACCCTGCCATTTATATTGCTGCCGATGCAGGCTGCGAAATATCTCCATCCTATCTTGTACTACAAGAGGAAATACGATTGGGGCAGCGTGTGGAAAGCTTTGTACTTTCCTATTGGGATGGGCGGGAATGGCAGCAAGTCGTAAAAGGTACAGTTGTTGGGCACAAGCGGATTTGCCCATTGCCAAATGGTATCAAATCTGCCAAATGGAAGCTGGAAATACCGGAATGTCGCAGCGGTGCTGCACTAAAGACATTTGCATTGTATTAATGAGCTTGTTTATTGCTTGGATGGGTAGAGGGTAAGTACTCCGTCCGACATGCGGTATACCACATCAGATGCATCTGCTATTTCAAGGTTGTGCGTTACTACAATAACTGCATAACCTTTTTCATGTGCCAGGTTTTTTAGTATTTCCACAACGGCATCCCCGTTGGCTTTGTCTAAATTGCCTGTGGGTTCGTCTGCTAAAATTACTTTGGCCCCGGTAGATAATGCGCGGGCTATGGCTATTCTTTGCTGTTCGCCGCCGGACAAATTTGCAGGATAGCGGTTATGCTTTTCCTCCCCTATACCTACGGATTGCAATAGCTCAAATCCCCTCTCTTTGCAATTGGGGATTTTATTCATTTCCATGGGGTAGCATACATTTTCCATTGCAGTTAAAAGCGGGAACAAGTGAAATGCCTGAAATATCATGGCAATACGCTGGCGGCGGTAACTGTCTAAGTCTAGGGATGCCAGATTAACATCGTCGATACTTATTATACCTGACGACGGCCTGTCAAGCCCTGCCATAATGGATAAAAGGGTAGTCTTGCCACTGCCGGATGGCCCGACTATAGATGTAAATTTACCGCTTTCAAAGGTTGCAGAAATATTGTTTAGCACGTCACGGTTACTTTTTTTATAGTGGTAGCATATGTTTTCGAGTTTTAGCATTACAATTTCCCCTATCTAATCCTTAACTTGTAGCAATTCAAGTGGCGGGCGGTTGGTTATTAGTATTACCCCTGCAAAAGCACCAATTAATGCCCCAAACATGTAAGGTATAAGCACTATAAGTAAATTAGACCTTAACCCAAGTGCCACCGATAATAATAGCCCTGCCAATGCCCCGCAGATACATAAAATTACTTGCCCAAGCCATAGCATAACTCGTGCTTTTTGTTTTGGCATACCTAATACACGTATGGTTGCGGCGTTTTTTGCGTTTTGCAGCATAGAAAGCAGTACAAGTCCTGCGGCTATAATTGCCGACATTATTGCAATTACAGGAAACAACAATGTAAGAAGTGCTGCATGCTGTGCCAAAGATGCTACACCAAACCGTAGTTCCTGATCCCACATGTCAATCATTAGCCTGTCCCGCCGCGGATAGGTAAATATCGAACGCATGGCTTGATTGTGCTGTTCGCTAAGGGCATTAAGTTCCCGGTTAAAGGCGGGGTCTATGGTAAACTTAACTGTAAAATATCCCATATGCTCACCAAGCATATTTTCCAAAGCGGGCAGGGGGATAATTACACCTTCCCGCAGGTTGTTTGGCAGCCCGCCTCCATTGTGTATACCCAGTACAATGGCGGGAGCGGATTCCCATGCCCCCTGCCGGAACAAAACGGGTTTGTAGTAAACAATATTCGTATAATCTCCGGGGGATAAGTTTCGGCTTATTGCTATTTCCCGGGACAATATAATAGGAATGGGCGAATTAACTGTATACACAAAATTGCTTTCGCTGTGGTTATTGGCAAATTCTACAACCATGTTGAAAGGGTCGTCTCTGCCAATAAACCCGGTATGGTCGCCGGTTAGGTGCTGCAGTTCATTAACGCCTATTAAAACTTCCAGTTTGCTAATATCATCGTTATATTCTATACCATAAAGACAATTTACAATAAATGCAGTAGAGCTTCCCTCTAGGTACATGTTACTAACAATACCTGTGTCTAATAGATATTGCACTATTGTTATTGAAATAATATCCCCTGCAATGCGCCTTGTTCTAATAAAATCTTCTTCCAGCCTAACCTCGGCATAAACAATGGTTTCGCTGTAAAGTTTGTCTATGTCAGAATATAAGTTTGAAATTGTAGTTTGTAAAAAACCCAGCATAAAGGTTAAAAACAAGGCCGTAGCCACACCAAACAGTGTCTTTGCCGGTGCACGAACAATATGCCGGTATATATATTTAAACATGGCTATGCCCCCTTTAATATTTCTAGCACACTTTGGCGGGCGGTTCGCAAATTTATTATTGTTATAAGCACCAGCATTGAAACAACTATAATCATGCAAAACATGACTAAGCGGCTAATGGATGGCACAGCCATTTCCATGTAAGAACCAATTAATTCTTCCCGCTGTGCAGTCATTAAATGCCGGCCCAGAACATCGGCCATAATTTCGCCAAAGCCTGCTATGGTATCTTGCGCCAGCCTTATGGCGTAAAACCAACCTGCCACACCGCCTACAATTACAGCCGGTATACTAAAAAATAATAGTGCTATTACAGACTGAATAAAAATTTTTGCTGACGGGCAACCAAGGGCACGTAATATTGCGTATTCCCTGTTCCGTTGCCACATAAACAATGCCACAGTAAAGGCCAGCACCAATGCCAACACAAGGGAGAATATCACTAAATTAAGTGTTGTAGATAATAAGATAGTATCTGCGGCATTTAAAAAGCTGCTGCCATCCCTACCAACAAAGTTTACCCTAAAGCCTAAATCTGCAAGGGCATCACGGCTATCCCACAAAAATGCCCCCTGATACCTTGGCTGATGCAATACAAAGCTGAACCATAACGCCGGAGAATAGTAGGGCGATATATCCCCAAAATGAGCAGACTGCAGCCCCCAATAGTTGGGTATCAGCGAATCTGGTATAAACATAAATTTGCTTAAGGATGACCAGTTGGTGCCTATAGGCCTCCACCTGAACATATCGTATATGCCTACAATTTCAAGTTCCAGAGTAATGACCGGATACGTACCGGGTTTGCTTAAAACCCCCAGTTCCGGGAAGGCTGTTATAGGTACGGGCATAGGGTCCATATCCCCGTAATTACTTAGTAAATAATATGGCGAGTACACAAGATGCTGGTTGGCGTTAATGTTTATTGTAATAGTGTCACCCACACCTACTTCACGGATTTCTGCAAAACGGCGGGGGATTACTATTACCGGGTTGGCATTTATATAGTCGTCCATATTAAGCAGCCGCCCGCTGCGCAGGGATAACATGCCAAGCCCTTCTTGGGAATAAGGCAGAGAAGTCATATCTTTGGTGGTGCGCAAATATACTGCAGATTGTACATGCTGTGCAAATTGCAGCTGCTTACATAAGCCAAGGGATATAGTGTCAACTGTTTCCCCGAGAGCAACAGGCACATACCATAGTTGCTGGTCGCCAAATTGGCGAATGAACATCATTACATGTCTGCTGTCCCTTTGCATGTTGTCCAAAAAATAGTAAAAAGTGCCCTTTACAAAATATCGCTGGCCAATTTCCATGCCTGTAAGCGGGGAGTATTGTTGTTCCGGGAAATTAGGAAAGTCCATACGCAGGCGTATTATCCGCCCCGGGGCTACACGGTCTGGGTAACCTTGCAGTACATCGTCTACTTGTATGTGCAGCAGTTTGTGCGGATAAAATCCCCAACCGCGCCCCCATGAAGGCCAGCCCATATATTCGATATAAATTAGCTCTCCATAAAAGAATGAATCGCCGCTTACAAACCCGGCAAAATCTGGCGGGGTTCTTAGTCTTGGCATTAGGTTTATAAGCTCGCGCATTTCAAAATCCTGTTGAAAATAGCGGTATGCAAAGGATGCAAACCAATAGCGGCTGCCCTCGATGTATGCGTTGTACATATTGTCCAATGTGCCTTCAAAGCCCCTGCGCCTATCGTAAAAGGCCACATATGGGCTTTGGGCAATAATGTCAATTGCCGGGGAAACATCTGCCGTAATACCGTCCCGGTGAGACAAGATGCCCACACTTTGAAAGAACCCGGATATTTGTGAAATTTGGTTACTTACTATGGTGTACTCTACTGTGCGTAGTACAAAGGCAAAAGATACTGTGGCGATTAGTATAATTAGCAGTGCGGAGCGGACAGGCTGCCGCAGCATAGATTTGATGAAAATATTTTTGTATAATCTTTTGCTCATGGTTCACCTCGGTGTATGTAGAGGGCTTGATGAGACAGCCCATAGTCATTCTAAATTGCTTTTGCCCCGTCCTCTTTGTATGGAAAATGGCAGGCAGAAAATTGATTTTCTGCTACTTGTGTAAGTTCAGGCTCTTCTTGTATACATTTGTCTTTTACAAATGGGCAGCGTGTGTGGAAACGGCATCCCTTTGGCGGGTTAATTGGCGAAGGTACGTCCCCTTGCAGTATAACTCTTTCGCTTTTATTGTCCATTTTTGTACTGGGTATTGCAGATAATAATGCGTAAGTGTATGGATGGGCTGGGCTTTCGAAAAGTTGTGTTTTGTCTGCAATTTCTACAATTTTACCAAGGTACATAACAATAATTCGGTCTGTTATATGGCGCACAACACCTAAATCGTGGGAAATAAACAAGTACGTGAGGCCAAACCGCCTTTGCAAGTCTTTTAACAAGTTTAATACTTGAGCTTGTATGGATACGTCCAGGGCACTTACGGCCTCGTCGCAAACAATAAGTTTTGGCCTGACGGATAATGCCCGGGCTATACCTATACGTTGACGCTGCCCGCCGCTAAACTCGTGAGGGTAACGGTCTATTTGATGTTCGCCCAAGCCTACGGTTGCTAAAAGCTCAATAATATTTTGGCGGCGTTTTTCAGGTGTGCTTATTTTTTGTATGGACATTGCCTCGTTTAATATTTGGTAAACTGTTTGACGCGGGTTTAGTGATGCATAAGGGTCTTGGAAAATAATTTGTATGTCGCCGCGTTTTTCACGCATTTTTTTGTTAGAAAGGGATAGTAAATCTACTCCGTCGAAAACAACCTGCCCGGCATGGGATTTTTCTAAACGCAGAATCGCACGCCCGGTAGAGGATTTTCCACAGCCGGACTCTCCTACTATGCCCACGGTTTCGCCTTCGTGTACAGTAAAGGAAATGCCGTCAACGGCTTTTACATGTGCTATGGTTCTGCCTAGGATACCGCCCTTAATTGGGAAGTATTGCTTTAGATCTTTGACATCTAAAAGTACCTTTTTTTCTGTCATGCTCTATTACCTCCCCAAACTGTTGGTTGGTGCATAAAACAACGTACTTGACGACCTTCTTCTTTAACAAGTTCAGGTACTTCAAAATGGCAAAACTCTTTGGCGTTTGGGCATCTTGGGGCAAACGAGCAGCCTCTTAACACTTCAAACGGGCTTGGCACCGTGCCAGAGATAATTTGCAAATCTTCTTCGCTATCTACTTCATGAGATGGAATAGAATTTAACAGGCCAATGGTATACGGATGTTTTGGTGCGGTAAACAGTGAGCGGATGTCTGTGTACTCTACAATTTTGCCGCAATACATAACCGCTACATAGTCGCACATTTCTGCCACAACCCCAAGGTCATGGGTAATTAATATCATTGCAGTACCGGTTTCCCTCTGCAGGCGTTTCATAAGTGTAAGAATTTGTGCCTGTATTGTTACGTCTAAGGCTGTTGTTGGTTCGTCGGCTATTAATAATTCCGGGTTACATGCAAGAGCAATTGCAATCATAACCCGTTGGCGCATACCACCGGATAATTGATACGGGAATTGCTTTGCGCGTTTTTCCGGCTCGGGCATACCAACCCGTTTTAGCATTTTTATTGCCCACTCCCATGCTTCTGCTTTAGACTTATTTTGATGAAGGACAACAACTTCCGCAATTTGCTTGCCTATGCTCATGGTTGGGTTTAGGGATGTCATTGGCTCTTGAAATATCATGGAGATATTATTCCCGCGGATTTTCATCATTTCGTTGCGGTTTTTTTGCAGCAAATTTTCCCCTTGAAAAAGTATTTTGCCGTCTTTTATTTTGCCGGTGGTACCTTCTAATAGCTGCAAAATAGACATTGCCGTAATACTTTTGCCAGACCCGCTTTCACCTACAATGCCCAAGGTTTCGCCCTTGTTTAAAGAGAAATCTATCCCGCTTACGGCTCTTACCTCTCCTTCTTCTGGGAAAAAGGAAGTGTGTAAGTCTTCTACCTCTAAAATGGGAGGCAGTGTTTTATCAATTGTTGCACTCATGCTAAGACCTCCTAATCAAACATCTATCCGGCGGTTAATTAGCCGGTAAGAAATATCCACAAGCATATTTACAATAACAAAAGTAAAGGACATTATAAGAATCGCACCCTGTGCCACAGGAAAGTCCCGCATTCTTATTGCATCTAACATCAAACGTCCCATACCGTTTATTGCAAAAACAGACTCGGTAATTGCTGCACCCATTAAAAGATTGCCAAATTGCAGCCCTACAACTGTGATAACAGGAATAAGTGCGTTGCGCAGTGTATGACGGTAAAGCACGACACGGTCGTTAACGCCTTTGGCATAGGCGGTGCGGATATAATCCTGGTTTAAAACTTCAAGCATATTGGCACGGGTCATACGTGCGATAATTGCGCAGCCGCCTATACCAAGCATTATCATGGGCATAATCATTTGCTGCCATGTACCCCAGCCGGTGATGGGCAGCCACCCCCTTTGCACAGAAAAGAAGTTGATAAGTATTATCCCAAGCCAAAAGTTTGGAATAGAAAGGCCAATTAGTGCTAAAATCATCAAAGCCATATCTGTAAGTGTATATCTATACGCTACCGATATAACCCCAATTAGCAGGCCAATAATCACCGCAGCAGACAGCCCCACCAGTGCGAGTTGAAAGGTGGTTGCAAAGCGGGCGTCAAAAATTTCGTTAACAACGGGTACATCAGTTCTGATAGAAGTACCTAAGTCGCCCCGCATAGCGTTGGTAATAAACCTCCAATACTGGACATGCAGCGGGTCGTTAAGGCCTAGGTTTTGACGCATAATTTCTATTTGATAAGGGCTTGCTGCTTCACCCGCCATAATACGTGCCGGGTCGCCCGGTATCAGGTGCATCAACATAAATACAGCCAAGCTTACCCCAATCATTACCGGAATGGCTTGTAGTATCCGCCGGATAACATATATAAGCATAAAATCCTCCTTATTGTTGTTCTATCACTCGTTACGATAGTTTTTTTGGCTGCAGTACATCTCTTAATCCATTGCCAAAAAGGTTAATTCCAACTACTACAAGGAAGATTGCAAGCCCCGGCAGCATTATTAAGTGTGGATACAATTGCATACTTTCCCGGCCTTGAGCCAGCATAATGCCCCAGTCCGGAGTGGGAGGAGGTGTGCCAACCCCAAGGAAAGCCAAAGTTGCCGAACCGGCAATTACACCGCCAATGCCTAAAGTTGCTTGAACAATAATAGGGGATACAATATTGGGGAGGATATGCAAAAATATAATACGCAAGTCGCCTGCGCCAATGGCTCTAATAGCGTCTATGTATTCCAGTTTTACAACACCAAGGGTCGAACCCCTAACAATACGTGCAAAGGTTGGTATGCCAAAAACGGACATAGCCAAAATTACATTAAATGTAGATCGCCCTAGTGCGGCAACAATACCAAGTGCAAGTAATAGTCCGGGGAAAGCTAACAGGATATCTATGAATCGCATGATAACCGAGTCTACTTTTCCTCCGTAGTAGCCGGATATAAGCCCCAGTATTATGCCTGCACTAGCACCTATTGTTGTAGCGGTAACGCCAACTGTAAGGGATACACGCGCCCCAAAAATTAGGCGGCTTAACATATCGCGGCCCAAGTTGTCTGTACCAAGCCAATGCGCAGACGAAAAACCTTGAAAGCGGCGTGCAATAGACTGTTCCAATGGGTCGTAAGGTGCTATTAACGGTGCAAATATCGCAACCAGCACAAAAAATAATACAATTGATGCACCAACCATTAGCTGGGGACTTCTAGTACATTTCTTTAGAAACTTTGCAAAACGGCTATTAGGCTTTAATTTTGTTGCTGCAGTTTCCATATGTGTTACTTCCTTTCGTAAGTTTTGGTATTAATCAGGAAGGATACCTTAATATGAGAAGATGCGCAAGCCGTAAAATTTTATTGAAAAATTTAACACAATTGTAATTTTGTAAGTCTCTCTCCTTTTTGTAGTAAATTATAGCCGTTTACTTGCAATTCTTTGATTTGTTTGTGTTGACAGGATAATAATTTTGGCATCATGTATGGTTTTGATTGGTTTTTGTTCACATTTTTGTGATAATTGCTATTGACAATATATTTCAAGAGTATAAGTGCCTTATAATTTGATTTGCATTTGTAATATTTGCATGGTATCATCCTCAATTAATCAAACCCGCAAGCAACTTGGGATAATAAGCTAGGAGGAAAATTTATGTTACGCAATGCAAAAATGCCACTATGCAAGTTAATGTTTTTATTAGCAATACTTATTGTTGCAATGGTTGCTTTTACAGCTTGCCGCAACGATGATGACGGAGCAGTTGGTACTACCGGAGAGGCAGCGTCTGGCAACGAAACAGCTCCAGCCGGCCAGCAAGCACCGGAAGGTACGCCGGTTGCAGGTGGTATAATTAACCATGTAACCGGAGCCGAAGCGCCTCATATGGACTCTATTAGGCAAAACGACTCTGCAACAGCAGACCTAACAAGTCAAATGTTTGAAGGATTATTGCAATTTTCGCCGGTGCCGCATAATGAACTTGTGGGCTTACTTGCCACAAGTTGGACTCCTATAAACGAAGTTACCTGGGAGTTTAGCCTGCGCCAGGGCGTATACTTCCATGATGGCGAGCCTTTTACGGCAGATGCATGGCGCTGGTCAATTGAGCGTGCCCTTGACCCAAGGGAAGCAGCACCGGGCGCATTCATTATAGAAATGATTGAAGAAGTGCAAACCATTGACGATCACACAGTTAGAATTGTTTTAGAATTCCCATTTACACCAATACTAAGCCATTTGGCTCATCCCATAGCTTTTGCTATATCACCGGCGGCTATGGCTCAGGAAGTTATGCATAGGTTAGAAAGCTTCACACCGCATAACATTTATGACGAAGATGACAATGTGGTTGAATCAATTACCGAATACGTACTTAGCCCATGGCAAGTAGAAGTGCTTGCATATGCCGAAGCACGCGGGCTTAGCTGGAGCAACCCTGTTATGGTAACCCATGCGCCTGTTGGTACCGGGCCATTTAGATTCGAGCGTCGTGTTGGCGGTGACTATACTCTAATTTTAAGAAACGAAAATTATTGGGGCCCGCGTCCTGCACTTGACGGCGTAACTTTCCAAGTTGTGCCCGATCCTGCGACACGTTTTGCAATGCTGCAAGTTGGCGAAGCAAACACCATGGCACTTGCGCCGTTAAATGTTGTTGACATGCCAAACCATCCGCATTTGGGAATGGCTCAGTTTTATGGCCTTGGTATAGACTATATTGGCTTTAACGCACAACACGAAATACTGGGCGATGCCCGTGTGCGCCGTGCCATAACAATGGCAATAAATGTAGAGAGCATTATTATTGGTGCATACGAAGGCTTGGGCGTACAGGCAAGAGGCCCGATTGGTGCCAATGTATTGCATAGCCCATTCCATCAAGTATCCGCACTGCCATTTGATCCTGACGGTGCTCGTGCGCTACTTGAAGAAGCCGGTTATGGCGATGGTTTCTCTATCCGCTTCTGGACAAATGACGGTAATGCGCCTCGTGCTACCACAGCGGAAATTGTACAATTCTATTTGGCTCAAGTTGGTATCGATGTTGTTATAGAAGTAATCGAGTGGGGTGCGTATCTGGATGCTACTGCTGCTGGCGAACATGACTTGTTTATGCTTGGCTGGACAACAGTTACCATGGACGCAGACTATGGTATTTTCCCACTATTCACCAGAGAACAATTTGGCGACCCCGGTAACCGTACATTCTGGTACCATCCTCGTGTAGAAGAATTGCTGCAAGAGGGCCGTCGTTCTACAGACCCTGCCCGTAGAGATGCCATTTATTTGGAAGTAACGGAAATCCTAATCTATGAAGCGCCGTGGGTATTTATACGCAACCCGCTTGTAAGCTGGGGAACAAATAGTATAGCCGGTTTTGAAATAGACGCTAACGCCAGGCCGTTCTTTAGATATGTAACAATGGTAGAATAAGTTGAAATAATTGTATATGTAAAGGCACTGCAATCTTAACCGTTGCAGTGCCTTTTATAAATTGCTACATAAATAGATAGGTTATGTGCATATTTGCTATAAAAGTCCCGGCCTGTAGTGTTATGGAAGTTGTTTTGATCTAATATAATGATCGCGAGGCGCCTATTGATATAAGCATTGTGTCGGTATATAATGCATGTACATCAATTTCCTGAAACCGAAAATGCCGTAATTGGGGTTTTGCGCACCCATAATTAAAAAAAGCGTGGCGGTATCGGTATATAATTAGGAAGGGGAGGCACCCATAGAAAAAAACGTATTGGTGACAGATAGTTTTGGTAACAAACTTGAGCCCACATACCCTAAGCGAGCAAAGGGGTTAGTGAAAAAAGGCAGGGCAGAGTTTTTAACCGAGCATCATATTTGTCTTAAAGACTCGTGTCCTGCTATATTATTGGAGGACAGCACAATGAATGAAAATATAAAAGCGTCTGTCAGGATTCGATTTAACCCAAGAGAATGGGAATTTCATAAAATGCATAAGCAGGTAGGTTCCCGTTCCTTTATAACGGATTTTATGGGCAACATGGTAGAATCCTACAGCCTTGGCGACTGGAGCAGGAGCTTAACGGAAATCATCCGTTATTTAAAGCTTGACAAGCATACAGACCATGTTTTTTCTTTTTGGCTTAACGGCGGCGAAAATGATAGATACCAAGAAATGTGCAAGCTGGAAATAATGTTTGACGAGGATTACGAAAACAGATACACATACAACCTTAATCGCAATTTCATAAAATATGAAATGCATTATAAAGGCTGGTATCTTTACGAAATTCCGTTCAATACAGGAGACAGCGGACTCGTACGCCTTAGTTTTGCCTGTATGGACGCACCTTGCACAATTATCCCTGCAAGAGAAAAATCTTTTTACGAAAACCTTCAGCCGGATGAACCAAACACAGATTTGCCGCAACGTTCCAATTTGGTATATCCCAAAGGCTATCCAACTAATGCAAGTTGGTCGTGGAAGGTGTTTGGCAAGGAAAGCGAGCTGCGGGATGCCGCTCCGCCTTTGTGGGATTTTAAAAACGGAATGTTAAGCCAAATCAATTTTAACGATTTATTTCAAGAGGCCGTTGAAGATGCTGTCGAAGACGCTGTCGCACAGCTTGAAGGCCGCCTGAGCGAAGCCTTTTCGGACGAACGCATCACAGAGGCCATTAAACAAGGAATAGAGAAACAGCTGCAATCGGCTCTTACCAAGTAAGACTTATACTGTAAGCCGGAGCCTTATGTATTAGGTTCCGGCTTTATTGTACGATTTTGTAAATCTTGCTGTAATGCAAGAATGCGCAAAGCCCCATTTAAATAGGAGGAATTAAAATGTTAAAAGGAATCCCAAAAAATCTTTCACCGGAGCTTTTAAAAATTCTAATGGAAATGGGGCATGGCGACGAGCTTGTTATTGCCGACGGCAACTTCCCGGCGGCATCCAACGCAAAGCGTCTTGTCCGTGCAGACGGCCTGGATGTTCCGCCCCTTTTAGACGATATCCTTACACTTTACCCGCTGGATACTTACGTGCCCCATTCGGTTACATTTATGCAGGTAGTAGAGGGCGACCCAATCCCAACTATTTGGGACACTTATGAACAAATAATCGCCAAGCACGACCCACAAGCTAAATATGAAAATATAGACCGCTTCGAGTTTTACGAACGTGCCAGGAATGCATATGCCATTCTTGCCACGTCGGAGTCCGCATTGTATGCGAATATTATCCTGAAAAAAGGTGTTGTGAAGTAACAAGCTGAATGTTATCAATAAAAAAGACAGGAGTTTGAAAACACATGAACAAAACATTATTGGGCCTGACCCCTCCCATGGGTTGGAACTCGTGGAACACTTTTACATGGGACATAAGCGACGAACTTGTACGGGGCGTAACCGACAAATTTATTTCTGACGGTTACAAAGACGCAGGATACGAGTATGTTGTAATAGACGACTGCTGGAGCCTGAAAGAACGTGATGCAAATGGCAGGCTTGTACCTGACCCAAAAAAATTCCCTAACGGAATAAAAGCCCTTGCGGACTATATTCATTCTAAGGGGTTAAAGTTTGGCATATACTCCTGTGCAGGCACACACACATGTGCGGGGCACCCGGGCAGTTTCGAGCATGAGTTTACAGATGCGGAAACTTTTGCCGAGTGGGGCGTAGACTTTTTGAAATATGATTATTGCTTTAAGCCGCGTACCATGTCCGGGGAGATGCTGTACAAAAGAATGAGCATGGCTTTAAAAAATTGCGGTAGAGATATTTTGTTTTCTGCCTGTAACTGGGGCGAGGACAATGTATACCACTGGATTCGCGAATCGGGTGCGCATATGTACCGTTCTACCCATGACATTAGGGATAACTGGGGTTCTGTAAAAGGGCTTGCATTATCTCAACTTGACAAAGCGCGCTATACAGGCCCATTCAGTCACAACGATATGGATATGCTTGTTGTGGGTATGTATGGCGGCAGTAATAACGACTGGATTGGCAAAATTGGCGGCTGTACAGACAGCGAATATAAAACTCATTTCTCTATATGGAGCATGATGGGTTCCCCACTAATGATTGGCTGCGACATAAGAAAAGACCATCAAATAACAAAGGGTATTTTGCTAAACCGTGACATTATAGCAATTAACCAGGACACAGAAAGCCGTGGAGCTTATAGAATAAAGCCGGAGCCAAACTGGTTCCATTCAGATGACGTGTTTATGCTTGTTAAAGTGCTTGCCGATGGCGATGTTGCAATAGGATTTTTTAACCTAAGCGATACAACAAGGGAAATTCCGCTGTTGTTTTGGGATATCGGGCTTCCTTATGCCACTGGTGTTTCGTTATCTTTGTACGATTGTTGGGAGCATAAAGAATTAGGAGTTTACAAAGAAAGATTCTCTTGTGTTGTGCCTTCTCATGACTGTGTTGTTGTGCGTGCCAAGTTAGTAAAATAAATGAACGATAAAACATGCAGAGAATGCGGCACAACCCTTGCAGCAGACGACATAGCAATTTTTTATAAACTTATAACCAGAAACACCATGGATTTTTTATGTATCGACTGCCTTGGGAAAGAGCTGAAATGCGGGCGAGGGCCTATAGAGGACAGAATACGGTACTATAAAGAGTCCGGGAATTGTGTATTGTTTAAAAGCTAATATAGCCGGAGGCTTTACAGGATGGATTCTGAAAGTAAAACACTAAAACCGGGGTATAACCCAATAATTCAAACTGCTTTTACGGCAGACCCTGCACCTATGGTACATGGCGACAGGCTGTATGTTCATACCAGCCACGACGCCCCGGGGGCAGACTGGTTTGTTATGGACAACCTTATGACATACTCTACTGTAGATTTAGTAAACTGGACAGACCATGGCCCTGCAATGAACTCGGCAGATTTTGTGTGGGCAAAAAAGAATACCCTGTGGGCATCTCAGGTAGTGGAGCGGGACGGCAAATTTTACGCCTATGTTCCTATAGAGCGGGCAACCGGACAGGGCCCTGCCGTGGGGGTAGGAGTGTCAGACAGCCCCATAGGCCCATTTAAAGACCCACTTGGCAAGCCCCTTATCACCGCCGGGGTATGGGCAGGGGATATCGACCCGACAGTGTTTATCGACGACGATGGACAGGCATATATGTATTGGGGCAACCCTCAGCTTTACTATGTAAAACTGAACGAGGATATGACATCCGTTTCTGGCGAAATTGTATGGGTACCCATGACAGAAGATAGCTTTGGCCCCAGAAGGGGAGGCCCTACAGAAAAATACCCTACATCTTACGAAGAAGGCCCTTGGTTTTTTAAACGTAACGGGTTATACTACCTAATTTTTTCTGCGGGAATGTTATCGGAGCATATTGCGTATTCCACAAGCAGTAGCCCAACAGGGCCATGGAAATACCAGGGCATAATTATGAGCCATGAAGAAAAAGGTGCTGCATTTACTAACCATTCCGGCGTTGTAGATTATAAGGGTCGTTCTTATTTCTTTTATCACAACCAATGGTTAAACCATACGCCCGGTTTTACCGGGGGCTTTACCCGTTCCACAGCGGTAGAAGAATTTGCCTATAACCAAGACGGCTCAATTGCTCTACTAAACATGACAAATGACTTCCGCCCCGCAATTGCGGCACTTAACCCATATGCCAGAGTAGAAGCGGAGACAATTGCATGGTGTGTTGGGGTTAAAACAGAACGTTGCAGCCAAGGCGGAATGAATATTTGTGACTTGCATGACGGCAGTTATGTACAGGTTCGTAATGTGGATTTTGGTGATATCGGTGCCGCCGAATTTATTGCATGCGTCGCAAACGGAAACGATTTGCTTGAAGGAAGTAGTGCATGTATAGAATTGTACCTAGACAGCCTAGCCGGCCCGTTAATTGGCACTCTGTCAGTGTCACCTACAGGTGGTTGGGATAACTGGAAAGAGATGTCCGCCAGTGTTTCCGGTGCCCGGGGCATACATGACCTATTTCTTGTTTTTAAAGGAAATGACAGCGAATTGTATAAAGTGGATTATTGGAGGTTTGTTGCTGCGGCATGAATTTTATCCGTGGTTCCCATTGCCCACACCATCGCTTTTATGCAGAAGAATGTGACAGGATAGGCATGTTGTTTTGGGAAGAGTTATGCAATTGGGGTACAGCAGGCCCAAAAGTAGGCGGATATTGGTACGCCAGTGCTTGCCCAATACGTGAAAATGACAAGGTGCCATTTTTATTGGAATAATCCGTAATAGAAGAAACATAGCTGTCGGATAATTGCGCCGTAGAACTCTCCGGCGATGATGGCAAAAATTGCACTTTTTCTCCAAGTTTCGAGAGTGAAAAGTGCGATTTTTTGTTGACTATTTTTGACAAATAATTTGCGTTGTGACATGTGACATGTTGCGTGCTTTTTTGTGCGGCAAGTGTGGCTTTATGTACAAGATATTGCATGTAAGCAAAAAATGCAATGTAAGACAATACAAATGTTTTTGTTTTATTACGATGCAAACGTGCTAATTGACAATTTACATTTCAATTTAGTTACTTTATAATGGATGTTAGTTAAATTTTGAAGGGAGATGTTTTTACACATGAAGCACAAGAACTTACTTAAACGTGCCACCGCATGGCTTGTTGTAATGGCTATGATCATTTCAATTATGCCTGTGGGAATAGTGTCGGCAGGGGGTTATGACTATTGGTTTAACCTTCGTGCGTGTCCGTATTTCATGGCATTAAGCCCAGGTGATACCACAACACTTGCAGGGCATAACTATTTGGGCAGAACGGGTGCTACCGATATAACGGTGGTAGAACGTTACGGCGTGAATTTCTTACATCTGACAAACAGAACGGCAGACTGGCATGGCATAGATATCCCTGTATATGGCAACCTTTCTGTTGGCGATGTTATTCGAGTGACAGGTCGTGTAGAGGGTAATGCCCCGGGTGGTGCTAATATGCGCTTTGCTCATGGGCAAAACCCATGGACAGCACTTCACAATGTCCCTGCACCATCAGGTTCATTTAATCATGAATTTACATTGCTGCATACTGTTACACAAGCGCAATATGATAGGTTTATACCTCCTCCACAAGGTAATGCAGTGGTAAACCCGGGTGACATCGTTACATTCAGGATACAAACCGATAACCCAGGTGCAACAATGAACTTTTTCATTTATAACATTGAAATAGGTCAAGTTTTACCAGAAAGGGCTACTGTACCGCCAGTACCTGGCGACCCACCGCCACCACTACCTGAAACTCTACTTTACAATATGGCAGAAGATGTGCATATCCAATCTCTTGTGCATGGTACAACCGGTGTCGCTGCAATTTTTGCAAATACGCCATATTTAGACCATCCTGGGGGGCCGACATATACAATTGTTCCGCATCCATCAGGTGTAGGTAACTCTATCCATTTGGATAACAGAAATCAAAATTTTTATGCAGTAGATATCGTTGCTGGTGCCTTAGATTTTACACTGGGTGCCACCTATCGTATAACGGCAACAGGTAGGGCACCGTCAGGTACGGG
>Ga0123355_10001048_pt1 | contig 38284 bp, 22 predicted proteins | sample TergutEmb28metaG_3_FD_89872 | JGI IMG/M metagenome (GOLD analysis project Ga0123355, IMG submission 89872) | Embiratermes neotenicus P1 segment gut microbial communities from Petit-Saut dam, French Guiana - Emb289 P1 | ecosystem: Host-associated > Arthropoda: Insects > Digestive system > Gut ...
GAAAAAATCCTCAGCACGCCTTCCTTCGGAGGGGAAGTAAAGCCGTCGGTCCCATGTCGTAGATTTGCGGCATGTAAAAGATCCCTAAATTTATGTGGAAGTCGGAATTCAGGCAAAATTACTACAGGACATCTTTCTCGCCCACAGTTTCACCTTTCGCTGCTAGGATCTCTCGCGTCGGAGGCACCTGGCGGCTAAAGTGGGAACGTCTAAGGGGGGAAGCAATGGCAAACTACCCCCAAGAACTTGCCCAGGATGCATTGTGCCAGAACCATACCGGTCACATGACTGGGCTCTGGTTCCTGCCAAGCCCGGCCTTCAAGGCTGAATACTAATGAACGAATGAATGAGTGAATGAATCCTGTCATCTACGCTTGGCTCTACCGAGTGGCTGTCTTCTGCCCCCGAAGTCTTGCTTGTAACGCGGTAACATTGCCGACGGCTTAGTCCCTGATATTTGTCTGTAACAGTCAGTTTCTGAATACGAAACGCACGCTTACAGATTACAAGCTACAGCCTGGCGCCTAACAAAATGTGGCATTCTGTCAGAATGTCACTCGAAGTTGTCAGTTTGTGCTTTATAAACGGATCCTGGAATGACGCAATTCGGAAGAGAACGGATTTGAGCGAATCGATAAATTTGTTTGCTGTTTTGCGTACTTGATATCTGTATTTTTTTTTTGCCATGAGTAAAATGTAAATTTCAGTACGTTTAAAAAATTTTAACGACAGGACGGCGCTTTGGGAAGAGACATTATAAGTTTTAAGCAGGTAGTTATGCTGTTCTGGGGGAGCACACGTCGTAGCTGGCAGGTCTAAGAAGTGGGAACACGTAATTTGAGGGAGGAAGCTTTTTCAAAAGGCGTGACTTGAAAACTGCTTTAGTTGAGATAATATTAAAATGTATCTAAACGAAATGTGTGTCAAGAGTATGGGTTTTACGGGTCGGTTTGTCTTACTGTTATCAAGCCTGTGATTTTTTTTGCCAGACATAAAGTTCAGATAGCAGAAACCGATATGTTTCTGAACACTGACGGTCTTTGTGTTCAACAGTTCAAGGAACTCTTCCCAGTTTTAATTATTCTTGTCCTGTCGTTGTAACAAGCGTTTTTTCTTCAGTTTTACGTAAATTTGGGATGGTAGGAGCTCTGTCATTTAATCTCAACATAAAGTAATAATAGACTGATTAGCTCAAGGAGCGTGGGAAAGGCTGGGTACGTAGAACGCAGACTAATAGAAATTCACACAAAGTTTTGATCGGAAAAATACTGAGAGCCATAACACAGCATGGATGGAAGGATAATATTAGAATGGGTAGGAGGATCTGGCTCAGGATGGGGTCTAGTAATCTGGTCGCGTACGTATGTGAACGGCAGGGTTTCATAAAAGGAGAGTAATTTGACTAGCTGAGAAACTACTAGCTTCTCAAGCAGGACTCCGCTCCCATGAAGTTAGCGCTTCTTTACTGGCGTGTACAGACCAACTCGGCCTAATGAGGCCCATTTTTCATGGTTTATAAGTCTGATTATAGACATTTTTGGGATGCCTTTGAGGGGCGCCTGGCTCTAAAGGCAGCTGCGGATCCATTGCAGCGTTCTCAGCCTTGCTGACGCGGCAACTTCTCCGACACCTGTGTTTGGCGTGTAGTCTAAATATGGCTGCAGGCAATACAGTCGTGCAGAGTAAACTGACGTTTAGTGCTGAAAGTACGTATTACAGGAAGAAGTGAAGGTTTCATCGAGTTTTGCCATCCCTTCCTAAGCATTTGGTAGTCACTCATGTATTGAAGAAACTCCATATAAATGGAAAGATAAGGTCTACAGAGGCCGTTATTTCTCCCTCTCCTGAAACACGTGAATGTAACTGCACTCGTTTCTTACCACGCGTGTTACACACCCTACTCAACTAATTCCATCACGCACCTTTCTACATCCTCGTTGCTTCCCGTCTAAAAGTTTTCCGTGCAATAAAGGAGTGTGCAAGAACTCCACACACACACACACAAACACACACACACACACACTCTCTCTCTCTCTCTCTCTCTACTCTCTCTCTGTCTCTAATGCTACTGGTGATGGTATGTGGCCAGCTTCACGCTCCGGCCCTCGGTACCCATTGCATGTGTGGCTGTATGAGCCAGCGTGCCTCAATGGGAATTGAACCGGAATAGCCTTGTATAGTAACTCTTGTTCCCTACCCCTCAGGACACTGTCGCTGTGATCCTAATGAGGAATAGGATCAAGTTTAACAGTGCGGTATCACAGTTCAGCACAGGCATGCTTACAGTTGCAGACCGGTCCTGTTTGTGATTACACCAAGGTCTTGTTTTGCGCCCTCGTTGCGTTCCTGAAAAGCGAACGTTAATAAAAAATACGTACATTAAAGTATTTCTATAGAAATAAGCGGTTAGCCTAATAGAACGCATCCAGCCAAAGGGCGTTAATCCGAAATTGAGAGGGTGTAAATTAAGAAGGAGTGTAAAGGCTTACCACAAGGCGTACGTGCATGTCAGCTATGCAGTTTAGAGAAAGCCAAAATGTACGGCCTGTCTCGCTAAGGTCACCGTGAAATGTCGGAATGCACAACTGCGTTGTGCGGATCAGAATGCAATATTTATGTTTTTCTGGTACCTGTAACAGGCGCCTGAATGACGGCTATTTCGCCCTGCAGTATTCCACAGTTACTATAGAACTGCTTCAGTTCTGAAACGTCGGTGTCACCAGTGGCAGCCGTCGTACGGAGGTACTGCCGTAAGTGCGAAGTAGTGTCCGCAATATTGAGGTGGAGGCACTCTGAAAATGTCAGCGCTTGAGTTCTGGGAACTGGCTGTTTTGTGTTCTGACTGCTGTGGCGTCATTCACGTAGGTTCAAGTTTTGTCCTGCGCTGTAACACGCAGCTTTGCTTTCAATTCACAGAAGAGAGAAGTCAGTTTCAGGCCTGTCGTTCTTAGAATTTTATTTATACAGGTCGTTGTGGCACTGGTCCCCATTTTAATGCAAACTAATAAAACTCCCCAATCCTCGTCGGCGTATTTTATACAGCAAGTATTGCTTACCCTATTTCCCGCCTCGTGAGACGCTACAAGTGACAAGTCGCACCTTGTAATTAGAAAGATTTTTTTCGGATATAGTGGCCCAATCGTCGGTCCCAGTGGCCGCGCGGTCTAAGGCGTAGGCCTGCAGCCGCTCGCCTGCCGAAATTGTGGGCTCGAATCCCACCGGGGACATGGATGTTTGTCTGTTGTGTGTGTTGTCAGGTAGAGGTCTCTGCGAAGAGCTGATCACTCATCCAGAGGAGTCCTACCAACTGTGCTGCGTCGTTATGTGTGATCTAGAAACATCGTGAATTAGGAGGTCCTGGCCCAATGGGGGACTGTCGCGCCAAAAACAAAACAAAAAATGTACTAATAATGTCCTGTGTTAAAAGGCAGTTTTTTTTTAACATTTGCAGGGTGGGATGCGTCTTACGAGGCGGAAAATGTTATATTTATTGTACCAGTGTTATGAATATTCTATATATATTTACATTACTCTATTTTATATGCATATATACATACAGACACACATATTGTTTAGTTTAGTGGCGTTGCATAGTGATTGTTTTGTGAACTCAGATGTTACTAGAGAAAAAACCAACGGTGGATGTAGAGATACGTCTTGCGCTGGAAAATCTGTTGTGATCACCCAGCAGCCGCTGGAGTGACGAAAGAATGACAGGTACAAACGGATAACGTTGGACGAAGGACTTAATATATGCGCGGATTGAGTCATGTGATGCGATGTCATTTGACCGTGTGCATCTAATAACTTCTCAATGAAGGGAGGAACTGTATTGAACTTCATATTAACCCACCCGAACTTTGTCCTCTTACAGGCGAACTCTCGAATTTGGAGCCACTTAATTGTCTTCTAATACAGAGTTTTAGTGGCCATTTTTATCGAAAAAATATGCAGCTTGCGTTGAAGTGCTTATTTTTGTAGAATGTGAAATATTGACATGGCCGCCGCACCTGAGAAAAGAACTGTTTTTTTGAGCTGTGAGATTGGATGGCGCTCCGCACCACTTTACCCTTCTTGACAAGTTCAGCCGGCTTTAGATTGAAAGAGCAGGGCCTCTTAAATGACCCGTCCGTTCACCGGACTTACCGCAGTTAGATTTATGACTGCAGGATGTTCTCAAAGAACGTGCCAATGACAGCAGACCAATGGACCTGCAGGAAAAGAGAGTGAGGAATTGCGGTGCGATGGTATTAATACCGGCACAGATGTGATAAAGCGCTCTGGAGGAAGCGCTTACAGGGTTGCAGACATGTACGAACGATGCTGGAGCACAGATGGAGAATGTTTGAAGCACTGCGTTTATGTTTTGTATTTAAATCCAATTTAAATAAAGACTGAGATTGGGATGAGTTAAATGTAGGAACGACGCTTGTTTCTCCACTTCCCCTTGTCTGGCTGAAAGGAGGAATGAAGAAAGCCGGTATTTTCGAAACGTCGGTAACCCTACGCAATAAACGTTGACTCCAAAGCAGCACTACTTGCCATTGCAAATAAGCACACAACGCATCCTTTAGCCCTTGCCACCAGGTTGAAGACAACTGAACTAAGGAACTCTACTTCGATCACCTTCCACTGGATCAAAGGACACGTAGGCCTGAAAGGCAATGAGAGAGCAGACTACTTGGCCAAAATAGCCGCGAGCTGTAATACTACCATCGCTCACGACGCAATTCCAATAAATCGAGGAAAACAGATAGTGGAAGAGTATTACATAAAAATCTGGAACGCAACATACACGTACATAAACTCCGCAAATGCATCCTACACTAAACTATTCATACCCACCATCTACCACAGACTCTCCCTTCCCCTCTGGCCCAGCTTCATTCTCACACAGTTCCTATCAAATCACGGCAGTTTCCGTTCCAACCTCCACAAAATGAACAAGACACCCTCGCCGACCTGCAGCTGTCCTGAAAAGGCTGTACAAACGGCCCGCCACCTTGTGACAGAATACAGCCTATTCTCAAGTGAACGACCAGCAGTACTTCCAACCCTTCCCCCACCTCTGGTTCTGAAGTATCACATAAATACCGTCGGTGTTTCAAGCTTCCTCAGAAACATCTTCCACACGCTTCAAGAACAAATGAAGGGCAATTAAAGTCCGTAACAACTCCGAAACAAAGTACCGACTAAAATATTAACTAGAACCTCAAAGGCAATATGGTACACTAGTTTTAATCTGTGCTCAACCTCTGTAAATATCCAGTGGTATACCTATTGGTGAAGCACGGGTTGTAACCAACTCTACAAAAATAAAAAATAAAAAAGTCGGTAAGCGTCTACCGTTTTCACAGCCAAGAATATCACAGTACACATCTTGGACATGTGAAAACCTCAGACCGCGTGCAGTCAGTAGCAGTGTAAGCCACGAAGCGATATTTTTATCGACAGAAAAAGATCGTATACGAAAATCTCATTAAACTGAACAAAGAAGAGAATTTCGGAGTTGATAAAAATCTATAATTGAAGTTGATAAAAAAAATCTATAATGGCGAGATTCTAGATTCAGACTTCAGTGACTTCAGACCTACGTTTTGCTGGTTTATGACGCCATGTAGCATAAACTTACTGTGATTTGTGTCGCTCCCTCTGCTGCACCAAAGGTGGAGGCGGTGTAGCTCCGAAACGCGGATACATTGGTACCAGATCAAACGGCGTCACATCCCGGATGCTAGTAGTCTTAACGATGAAATTGGATATGTCATATCACAATACTGGCCATTCTGGTTTATGTGAATTTTATAAGACATTTTTTAAAACTACTGCCTGTTGGAGAAATCTTATCTTATGATACCTTTTTCGTGTGTTTTGTGAAACTGCACCAAGCAAATGCAAGCTGTTAAATTAAATAATCTAGTTAAAGAGCTTGTGAAAACGAAGTGGACAGACACCGACATAATTTCGTCCAAGAGTGCAGGTGTCACTAGCCCGTCGATTGCATATGTTGGCAGCAGCTGTTCTAACAAAATCAACAATTTCTTAATCTAATTACTCGTCGCTATGACAACCTGAGATGGCTGAAATTCCAGTGGCGCGCGGCCCTCTCTTTTTCAGAAAGTATTCCTTCACTTCCTCTCTCGTCTCTTTTATTTCACCCGTCTGTCTCTTCTGGCGATCCATAAAATGCGGCACTGTAGCATTGCTTATAATTTATATTGCTTTTTGGCTTCCAGGCACTGTGTGCTTCTTACAATGAAGTGACTCTTGAAAATTCAATCCAGTACTGTGCTTTATGTGAGTGCTGCTTAAGTGATAGAGTAAAGAGGCACAGAAAAGTGAAGTTCTTGCGATTGTTAGTAGGGAGTCGTGCTTGGAAACGACGTGAGCTTGGAGGTTCAGCTCTACGCATTCTTATACGTCAGCAGTAGAGGTAATGAGTAGTTCTTCAGGTCACGTCTGCTTTGCACCCGGTCAGAATACCCCAGGTAACCACCGGGTAATATACGGGGCAGATCCTAGGGCGGATTTGGACACTATGTGGAACAGAATAATTTATGTCCCTACTGGGAATGGAATCCCGATTCAGCTGGCATCTAGGGACCAAATAAGTAAAGTACACAGCACTAACTAATGTAGCATATATTTTGGATTACAGATACGGACTGATTTGTCTGTGCTTCGAAACGCTCAGACCGACGCTGGCGTCTATCCAGCCACCTGTTCGAAGGGTGCTGGTATTCCTTCCCTGGTGATAAGGCGGCCTGGCGTGACGCTGACCACTAATCTCTAGCGCCGAGGTTAAGAAGGCGTGGAGCTAAACCTACACTCCCCTACATGACTTCATATCGTGCTTCTTGATTACCCATTCAATGACGTTGGAATTCAAATTCCAAATATTGCCCAACACGGAAATGCGTTCAGTCCCGTACGGTCTACCGAGGCCGGCAGTATGTGACGAATTAAAGGTCCGTGCATTGCACCGAGGCACGGTCATTGAAGGGTTAAGCACGGGAACTTGTACATTTGCATCTGAATTTAAGACATAGGGCAAGAGACGTGCTGATTTATCGATCTATCGGGAACTGCAGGCTGTAACAGGGCTGTGACTTTGCGATTAACGAAGCGTCTCCGTCCTTTACTAAATACAGAGAGACTGAATTGAGGTGTTGTGCTGCCGCCTTCACCATCAGCATGTCAAAACAGTTAAAACAAAATCAAGCAGCACAATACTAATCAGTAACTTAAACAGTAGAACCAGAACTAGAGCAATGGATACAGAATGGATTCCTCTCCGGGGGTGGGGGAGGGGTTCATATATCAGCTCAGAGACTGTCCAAGCTGACTAGGTGTATTAGCGGTTATTAAACAAGTTTCGGGATTCCACCGCTTCCTTGTACATATTTTCTAGTTCTATATTTCAGAATCACCCATAATTCGACTCTGTACAACCTGCAGTGTTCACCACATCGGTGAATTGACGATAAATACAAACACTGTACATTCGACGCAGTTAAACTACCCTGAATTTATAACATAAACTACGGGTGGCCTATCATAATCTGCTTTCTGGAGCCATGGTCGTATTTGCAGCTGAAAATGTTGTTATGCTTTATGTTGGTTTCTGTGGTTCTTGTGGTTAAGGTTGGTTACAGTAATTAGGGTTGGCTACTGTGATCGGGTCTGGAAAAAGCCGCAGAATTGAGGACGTTATTGTAAAAAACACGTTATTTTGACTTTCACAATAGGTAGTTTGTGTGAATGGAACTTGCGAGATGCACTGGTCACAGATTTTCTCGTCGCATTCCGTTTGTTGCCGGTACTGTAGGTCGGCCGCTGTCCCACTTGCATATCCTTCTGTATTGTGTAATTACAACATGGTTGTTGTCCAGTGTGGGCACGCGTGTTTTTGCAAACGGGCTGCCCATGTACGCTTACTGTTTTGCTTTGTTGTGTTAACGGGGGACACAAAGTCCAGGCTTTCCCCACACCAAAATGACGAGTGGTCCGAATTACCGGTTGTAGTGCCGGCAGGAAAGCTCCTTGGCATTTAGAGATTGCTTTGGTGTTCCGCCTTTTCTCATTATATAAACTGGAAGTGGGGTGAATAAGTGAATAGTATTTGGATTCGAGCCCTTCCAGGCCCTATGCACTTAGGCCTTAAAACAGGCCCTTTTTGGCCCATAATCTGACACTAGGTTAAAGGAGCCCTGTTCCTTTACTAAAGTTCCCGATGGTTCCTATACTTTGGTTCATAATATCTTCAGGGTCCAAATAGAAAGAATCCAGATGTGCATGTCTGAGTGAAGCTACGGCCTCACACTCACACAAAATGTGGAATGAGGTTTCCTCATCCCTACCACACACACACATCCTACAAGTAGGGTTATTACTCAGCCCCATTACATATATATGTCTTCTCAGGTTGTTGTGTCCGGTAAGAAGACCGGTAACAACTCTGGATTACGTTCTATTAAAGGACAATAATTGAGCCTTTGTAGCCAGACTAGGGCACAAAATCAATTCTAAAGCCTGTCTCTGAGTACCACAAGGACCACTGGAAGTGGGGTGAAGCGAACCCGACCTTATGAGGATATAGTGAAATGGGAGATGGAAAAGTGAGCAGAGTGTGAAAAATATGTTTTATGGATCTAGAAGTATGTAACAATATGTGGCGGTGTCCAGGTACAAGGAGACGAGGAAACGAGAGGGAAATCGACGAAACAGAGAATATTTGAAGTGGGCTAAATTGAAGAAATGTTTATATCAGAAACTCCATATAAGAGGTCAGTAACCGCCATGTGTGCGCAGTTATAATGATATATCATACTCCGTCAATTTCAGAAGAAGAGGCGCTATAGCGTTCCAGTTTGATGCACAGATTACCAGGGAAAAAGTGGCTTTACAGAACTCTTAGATTCTCAAGGCGGGTGGAAAACCTGGGGAAATGTGAAGTATCATTTAATTAGGTCCTTTGATTATAGTCTTTTGGGAACCCGAGACGTATTGCCGTCTTCTGAGATATGTCCTGAAACAGCTATGTGCAGTCCACCCCGCAATCTCCAGGTCTACCAATACATACTGGAAAACACATTATTGCATAGCGTGTTTATAAATCGTCTTACGTGTATTGTTGGTATTAGTCATTATGACGTCGTATAGCTCTGGAAATAGCGCCACTGAAAGGGGGGTGTGGAAATAAATAATATCTACTTTTCCGACTTCTGAAGTATCTGTATAATGAAAGTTTCTGTGTTTGTGTGTGTGTGTGTGTGTGTGTGTGTGTGTGTGTGTGTCTGTGTAAAGACATTAGCGTGAAATGTTGCCAGTAGTTTTAGAGTGATTATGTGTTATGCCATGTCAAGTATAATAACAAGAGGTCGAAGGGAATGGAGTTTATATACCATGGAATTATGGGTTAAAAGGAAGTTAAACAGAATATGTTAGGTAGCACCCCATTTGAAATATCTCCCCCTAGCAAACACAATAAAGCGTACCATAAAGCCTTATGTTTTCCATTATGGAATAAAAGCATAGAGAACGATCAATTCCAGCTGGGCCGTGCTTGAATTTGCTGGATCTAAAAAAATCTGTTACAAGAGGTCGACGTAAAGGATAAAGGAACACAAGAGGAGAAAAAGATAGAACGCAAAGAAAGGAATAGATAGATCTGTACTTTTCTTTTTTAAATTGCCTCAGTTTATCACATGTCAAATTATCTAATTATGACCCTTATTTTAGAGACTTGCCGTCTGAAAGATAATGATGTAACTTAGTTGACTCTTTCATGGGAGAAATGAGGAAACGAGTCAGCGAAAGGAAAGGGACGAACGAATGGAAGAGAAGACGTGAAGGAAGATAGCGAAGAAAACGATTCCCCTTTGAAATCCGACGTGCATTTCGGCTAGTGTTAATGAACACATCTCCTATATCCAGAAGCTTTGTGAGCACCGAGTTCTCGAGCACCAAGAATTTATGTTGATTCTTTCGGTCTCACAAAAGACTACACATTCTTTTATTTTTAAAGTTGTTTACTTCGGAAATTTCAGATCAATATATTCCTTATTACAGTCAACTAAATTCCCAATATCATACACATGTATAATAGTACAGACATTACTGCCACATGTTTCTACATAATTGCGCCATCTTCAGGGAGTACATGTACCAAACTTCAAACCAGCTACAGTTGATAAAACAATAGTATAAATTTTATAATATACAAAATGTTGCGCACCTAATATCAATTGTGCCGATGTAGATTGTCTGAATCTTATGGTTACATTTATAGAAAAATGGTTTCTAAATCAGTGAATGGAGTAACACAAAATATATACACCATTTATAGTTGGTAATTAGTATTTAGTGTTTTATAGATTTTGGCAGTATATATTGAAATATCTGGTAGTATTCAATCGGAAATGGACCACGTCTACAGATGTATAATATAGATGATCGGTAAGAACTCAACCTGCGCATTCAAACACCAATTCAATTAAAAGCATGTGTACTCCATAAAGATGGCATATTCATGTCTAAACTTGTCGCATTGATGTTTGTACTGTTATACATGCACCTGATATTGTGCATTTAGTTGGTTGTAATAAACCAATATACACTATTTTACTGTCGCTTCGCACAATAGCCCTCATACATACCCGTTGTTTACACTTATTCAGTGTATTGTCCATTGTGGAGATCTGTTGTACAGCGTGAATTGTGCAACTAGATATCGGGTTCTTCTACGGTGTGAACTGTGTAACTAGATATCGGTCTGTTGTACACTGTGAAATGTGTAACTAGATATCGGCCTGTTGTACAGTTTGAACTGTATAACTAGATATCGGTCTGTTAGACAGTATGAACTATGTAACTAGATATCGGTCTGTTGTACAGTTTGAACTGTGTAACTAGATATCGGCTTGTTACAGTTTTAACTGTGTAATTAGATATCGGCCTCTTGTACAGTGTGAGCTGTGCAACTAGATATCGGTCTTTTGTACAGTTTGAACTGCGTAAACAGATATCGGTCGGTTGTACAGTCTGAACTGTGTAACTAGATATCGGTCTGTTATACAGGGTGAAATGTGTAACTAGATATCGGTCTGTTGTACAATTTGAACTGCATAACTATATATCGATCTGTTAGACAGTGTGAACTATGTAACTAGATATCGGTCTGTTGTACAATGTGAAATGTGTAACTAGATATCGGTCTGTTGTACAGAGTGAACTGTGTAACTAGATATCGGTCTGTTGTACAATGTGAAATAAGTAACTAGATATAGGTCTGTTGTACAGTTTTAACTGTGTAACTAGATATCGGCCTCTTGTACAGTGTGAGCTGTGCAACTAGATATCGGTCTGTTGTACAGTGTGAAATGTGTAACTAGATATAGGCCTCTTGTACAGTGTGAACTGTGTAACTAGATATCGGTCTGTTGTACATTTTGAACTGTGTAACTAGATATCGGTTTGTTGTACAGTTTGAACTGTGTAACTAGATATCGGTAAGTTGTACAGTGTGAAACGTGTAACTAGATATCGGTCTGTTGTACAGTGTGAACTATGTAACTAGATATCGGTCTGTTGTGCAGTTTGAACTGTGTAACTATATATCGACCTCTTGTACAGTGTGAGCTGTGTAACTATATATCGGTCTGTTGTACAGTGTGAACTGTGTAACCAGATATCGGCCTCTTGTACAGTGTGAACTGTGTAACTACATATCGGCCTCTTGTACAGTTTGAACCGTGTAACTAGTTATCGGCCTGTTGTGCAGTGTGAACTGTGTAACTGGATATCGGTTTGTTGTACAGTGTGAACTGTGTAACTAGATATCGGTCTGTTGTACAGTTTGAAATATGTAATTAGATATCGTTCTGTTGTACAGTTTGAACTGTGTAAGTAGATATCGGCCTGTTGTACAGGTTGAAGTGTGTATCTAGATATCGGTCTGTTGTGCAGTTTGAACTGTGTGACTAGATATCGGTCTTTTGTACAGTGTGAACTACGTAACTAGATGTCGGTCTGTTGTACAGTTTGAACTGTGTAAATAGATAACGGTCTGTTGTACAGTGTGAACTGTGTAACTAGATATCGACCCTTGAACAGTGTGACCTGTTTAACTAGATATTGGCCTCTTGTATAGTGTTAACTGTGGAACTAGATATCGGTCTGTTGTACAGTGTGAACTGTTCAACTAGATATCGGTCTGATGTACAGTGTGAACTATGTAACTCGATATGGGTCTGTTGTACAGTGTGAACTGTGTAACTCGATATAGGCGTCTTGTACAGTGTGAACAGTGTAACTATATATCGGTCTGTTGTACAGTGTGAACTGTGTAACCAGATATCGACCCTTGTACAGTGTGAAGTGTGTAACTCGATATCGGCCTATTGTACAGTGTGAACTGTTTAACTAGATATCGGCCTCTTTTACAATGTAATCTGTGTAACTAGATATCGTCCTCTTGTACAGTTTGAGCTGTGTAACTAGATATCAGTATGTTGTACAGTGTGAAATGTGTAACTAGATATCGGACTATTGTACAGTTTGAAATGTGTAACTGGATATCGGTCTGTTGTGCAGTGTGAACTGTGTAACCAGATATCGACTTCTTGTACAGTTTGAACTGTGTAACTAGGCATCGGTTTGTTAAAGTGTGAACTGTGTAACTAGATATCGGTCTGTTGTACAGTTTGAACTATGTAATTAGAAATCGGTCTATTGTACAATTTTAGCTGTGTAACTAGATATCGGCCTGTTGTACAGTTTGAACTGTGTAACAAGACATAGGTCTGTTTTACAGTGTGAACTATGTAACTAGATATCGGTCTGTTGTACAGTTTGAACTGAGCAACTAGATATCGGTCTTTTGTACAGTGTGAACTATGTAACTAGATATCGGCCTGTTGTACAGTGTGAACTGTGTAACCAGATATCGGCCTCTTGTACAATGTGAACTGTGTAACTCGATAACGGCCTATTGTACAGTATGAACTGTTTAACTAGATATAGACCTCTTGTACTGTGTGAACTATGTAAGTACATAAAAATCAGGCTATCTCCCCGATGTCTCTCATTATTGTACATCCGTAGGAAGCGAAAATCTCGGCCATTATTTGGTAATTCTGATTCATGTTCAGGAACTGCCTGGTTCAAATGCTGTTCCCGAAACCGTTCGTACTGATCACAGGTCATGCTGGTTATCATCGGCGTTTGCTGGGAAATGCTGGCACAGTAACTGAAATTATCCCGCCTATCTTTCGTCCTCACTTTAAAGCTCACTTTTCACTAAGAGTAGTTTTAGCGTAATCACTACCCCCACTGTAGCTCACTTTAATAAAAGTGCAAACCATCGATTTGTCAATATTCCGCTGTATGTTTTGAAATGTCACCGCAGGTTTGATTGTGTAGGGAACGTGAAACTATAGATTACACAGAACCCAGGCTTTTCCTGTTCATGTAGCCACCAATAAGACTCTGTTAGCCTAGATGCAGTATATCCACATCTCGTACCCAATTTATGTGCTGAAAGAATCCGTTTTTTCTGGTCTCTCCATTTAAATTCGCAAAAAGAGGAACTTTGAATTATTGAATTTTTTGATTTTTCAATATACGCTCACTTTTGCTGGTCTGTATACATTGTGGTGTTTAGTCGAGGCAATATTTTGAAATGCAATGAAGTGCTGAAGCAGTATATTTTTAATGGTGAGAAGATGTTTACAACCTCCAAAAAAAGCAGATGACGATCTTGTAGCAAGTTTGTTACCGCCAGATAGGGTAACTGCTGAAAGCTTACAAGTGTAACTTAAACTGAATGATAACGTTTTCATGTTTAGCGTCCAGTTGGGTTACTATTTTCCTGCATTCTTTCCGCCACATAACCTCAGAACTCAACGGCTGACAAATGGTTACGGATTTCCATGGTTTTAAAGTTACCGTGATGATTTATACGTACTGAAATTATGATCTTCAGTGATGTGACGTCGTGTAGTTTGGTAGAGAGGTACCAACGTTTCGGAGCGAATTTCGGCTTCCATTTTGAGAGTAGAAGAATTTCATTCATGTGGATTACGTAGTAAGAAAGTGGCGGCTGCGTTACAAGAGAATGCTGGCTTGCGTGTGGAGCATAGAATGGGCCCGATGAGTTACTGAGGGTAGTAGTGCGGGCTTCGGGTGTGGGATAGATAGCTGATGATAGGAAACGTGTCTAGACTACATGTAAATGGTTTATCTAAAACCGTGGAGGTGTTTCAGATTGTATAGCAACAAATGGTGGGACTGTCAGTAATGAATCCGAGAGGATGTTCTGCTATTTACTGAAGGCGCGGAGAAGAGGCACGAAATGTTCATCCATGATGGCCGGCGTCCGAACCGACTATTGAAACTGGGACCTTCAAAATTACGAAGCAGGGGAACTGAAATATTGCGTGAAGAATATATGCATATGTGACAGACTAGAAATGTGGGAATAGTGAGAAATTACGAGGTCGTGTCTTAAACCTGTTATGTCTTAGAAATATTCCATCATCAACTAAAATCAAAGAATTACTTCACCAGGTTGCCCCATTTCGGTGTCAGGTGTCTTCCTCGGCACCTCTTTCCGCAGGTGTGTCGTTTTTAATACTTCAGACAGTGTCTGTCTTACCCAGTCGACATATGTAATTCAGCTGGTTGTCTGTTTGGAAACCCTGTCTAATATGCGTTGTGTTTTAATTGTTTTCAATAAGCTTATATCCCGAAGCATGATGCATGTAAATGTATTTTGTTTTTGTTGTATACATAGAAATTTAGCGGCTTTAATTTTTGTTCCTTTGTTGTTTGTTTGTTTGTTTGTTTTTGGTGCGACAGCTCCCCATTGGGCCAGGGCCTCCTAATTCACGAGGTTTCTAGATCACCCCAACGACGAACCGGAGTCGGTAGGACTCCTCTGGACGAGTGATCAGTTCGTCGCAGAGACCTCTACCTGACAACATGCAACACTTATAACAGGCAAACATCCATGCCCCTGGTAGGATTCGAACCCACTATCTCGGCAGGCGAGCGGCCGCAGATCTACACCTTAGACCGAGGCGGCCACTGGGACCGGCTTTGTTCCCTTATTGCTTTCGAATATTCCTAGGAACAGATCGTCAAGCTGTGCAGTTACCAATTTAAAATTAGTAACAGAAACCTTTAAACGTCATATTTTTTTCTGGAAGTTGTTAAAAATTAAATTACTCGAAATACTGCGGGATATTTTTGAGGCAGTTCTAATCTGCTGGCTGTATTATTGTCACTTGGATATTGATCTAAGTTGGGCTTATAGTTAGGCCTTGTAGTCGGATGCGATGGTTTGGATACACGGGTGGGTGGACGTCTAAAGCCGACAGGCGCCACGATGCTGCTTAGCAACAGACGCAATGCGTTCATCATTCCCGAGAGTCAAAACCCAAGAACAGTCTTCCATTGAGTTTGGAGTCTGCACACAGCGACAAGCTTCTGCCTCGCTTTGCAGTTCCCATTGCACAAACCCTCCCACTTTCATGGGTGGACCTAATGAACATTTTGAAGTAGTGGTAACTATGTGTACCACTTGCTGTAATATTAAACAAGACAGGCAACGTACGTACGTACGTATAACATAACAATGAGGCGCGTTTGAGTAATTATGGCTGCAGTGGAAAAGCAATAAGTATTACGTATTCTGAGCGTGTGTCTATAGCCTTATTTATCCGGGATGCAAAGTGCATTCCTTGTGTTATTTGTCATCTGTGGCCTGTCCAGCTCTGCCACATTTTTCCGCATTATCTAAAAAACGGTACGATTCTTCAGGAAAATAATTACTGAACATCAAATGTGTGTTTTGATTTTTTCTACAGCTTTTGTCTGAGACATTTCTCATTCTAAGAAAAATTCAGTGAGTTATGATAAAAAATTTGTATTGATCTTTATGTAAAGTACCAAGCATCCTTGTTAAATTTTAATTAAATTTGAATTTTTCTCGACGGACTTTCGATAAATACTGACAAAATTTCACGAAAATCCGTCCAGTAGGAGCTTAATTGTTCCACGCGGATATACTGACGAACAGACAGACATGATGAAGCTAATAGTCGCTTTTCGCAATTTTGTGAACGCGCCTAACAAGTGTACGTTTTGTCCACACAGTGCGTTTTGTGTATTCCCCACGATTCACGCAATAAATACCACGTTGTCTGTGCTACAAAGAAGCCATGTTTCCTGTGCGGTAAGAACTGAATATTTGGTGATGAGGCCCCTGGAGGGGGGGGGGGGAAGATACTGTCTAGGCCGTATCCGGGCCCTCAACATCAGCAGGTCCTATTTCTTAATTCTAGAGACCTGTGTTATCGATCATGTTATAATCTACTCTTCACTTATATCATTAATAGACAAATTAAAGAGGTTGGCACAATGACTGGAGTGTCAAGTTGGGTTCGATTCCCGCTAGAGGCAGATATGTTTTTTTCCACAGTGACCAAACCGGCCCTGAGGCCCACACGGCCTTCTATTGGGAGCGAAGTGGTCAGATTATGGAACTGACCAGTCACTTCTGCCAATAGCCTGAGATAAGAATGTATGGAGCTATTCCTCCACTCCCCTATATGTCTTAGTTGCTTATTGCCTAAACACTGGGACATTTTATCTTCAAATAAATAAGAGAACAAAGAAGAAAAATCAAGAGGGGCTTGAGTTCTATCCAAAACTTTTCAGTACTTAAAAATTTCCACAATTTAACTGGCATATTTCCGGTTTTTTGCATGTCGGATCGCTAGCTAGCAACAAACTAAACCGCTTCTGGTGTGTTCTGGATTGACGCTGGCTCTAAACGACGGGTCGAAATTCTTAAACTGCAGCTAGAGATGCGTGATTTTAGGCTTCCACCGCGAGGTAGCCGAGAACTGCGCTCTTCTGGGACATTACGCGGCGTAGATTGGTAGTTACCGACGTTTCGGGACAACCTATCGGTACAATCTTCAGGGTTAAGCAAGTACCACTATTCGCCGCGTAATAACCCGGCATATCGCAGTTCTGCAGCCACAAATGTTGCCAAAGTACTGTCGGCGTGCCAGTATTTTGTTCTAAGACTCGTATATTTGTTTTTAAAAAATGTCAGAACTAGTAGGCGCGGAAACAACTGTGTTCGTAGTGAATCGTTACCAAATTCATTGAGTCTCATCAGAACAAGTAGGCCTAATGACAAGTTCTGCGTTGGGTCTCTCTTGTGAATATTTGAGTCTGTACTGTTGGCAGCGAGCGTTAATGTGCATCGTCGTTGAATTATCTTTCGTAATGTTACTAGCTGCGGATTTGACCGGCGCCTGTGACACTAAATTGACACTTTTTATTGGTCGTTTAGAAATTTTACTGCCCGTTTATGTGCTGCTTCCACATTTATACATCATTCTACTTTCTGTGCACGTAGTAGCGTCAGCCGTCATATTACAACCTCGCAGATACAAATGTACCTCCGCATGCAGTTGGCAGCACTTGACAGTTATTGTTTTAACGCGAAATCTGTCACCCAACAATACACTTAAACTATAGAGACTTTATGAGCAGGATTTATGATGAAACTCAATACACACTTGAAGTATTATTGCACAACCATTAAGTTACTTAGAAATTATTTTTATTTTATTTTGGTAAATATTTACCTGATTAAAAATGAAGACTGAATATTTGTTAGTAGCGTGTTGTACCTTGTGTATAGCGTCAAAATTATGTGCGTTGAATCGTCTTTGTGAAAGTCAGTAAAACATTTGTACTAAGAACGTTAAAGGTAGAGAGAAAGCTGTTAATTTTATGAATGTTGTCTACGTTGGTTGCAGGAATGATACGCCGTCCTTTGTACTTCATTGCTACGTTTGTGTTTGTTGATGGCTCTAAACGTGTTAAAGAATCCACAGCTGTCTACATCCGGTTTCATAGGTTTATGGTGTTTAATTATGAATCACCAGTAAAAGTGACAGTAATAAAATTCGTATAAACGTGTTCTGCATTAGTGAGTAGTAATATCAGTAATGGCTTAACTGATTCTGTGAAGGAATTTTCGGGTAAGATATGGCGTCTTAATGCAGATTTTACTAAAACATCTGGACCTGTGATACCTGCAGACGAATAAAAATGTTGGTAATGTTTAAACAATGTAAGGCCAAGTATGCGTATAGGCGGAGCATGAAGATTGTGGGAATGGATTTCAATGTGCAGCAAGCTGCTTTCTTTACCGTAGCTGGGATGCTAACATTCTCCTTCCTCCTTGGAACAGAGTCCTTGAGAAGCTAACCTTTTTCAGCTACTCAAGAAATTCGTAGCATTTTATAGAACCCGAAGTTTCATCACCGCATTCACAAGTGCCCGACACCTGCCCCGAACTAAAATACCAGTCCAGGTCCGAGGGTTTCTCCGTGAATATTTCGTAACAACATAAGTTTTTACGGTGAGGAGGTGTTAGCAACTAGCCCAACCCACAAGCTGGAGGACCACCCCTTGTCGGCTGTCCGCGACTATTTAGTCAATATATTCGCAGCTACCCTTCATATAGGAGGATGTTCCTCCATTCACAACCTGGGGAAGGGCCATGCCATGGTGACAGGATGATAACACTTGTTTTAATATTTTATTAATATTCTGAAATCTAGGATCTCAGCTTTCACTCCACGAAAATGTCTGTCATTTTATCGGTACTTTACCTGGACGGGCAGTAACACTGCGATGACAGGTGTCTGTACAGCCCTCCATCTCTTATCGCCTTCGCCGCATGATGGTGTAGTTCTAAACAACCTGGTGGTATTACTTTGGAATTTAGAATTGTGACACTTCATCCACACAGATACCAGGCATGTGCCGACAGGCCACTATGCAGCCTGCCTTGTTTTGTCGTCTTTAATACCTGACGTTTTGTCTTTTAAAGAACACGACAGTTTAAACTCTCGTTTTAGTAAGTTTTACTCAGTTCTGTGGCCAACTTTACGCAGGTTTGGCCGAGGCTGCACCCTACGTCTGTCTCACCTAATGCCGCGGTCTAGTTGTTGGATCTCCTGCTTCGTACTTGGAAGGTCCTTATTTCAGATCTCGGTAGGAGTTGTGTCTGCCCTTTTTCACTACGGTATCTGAGGTTCTCCCGACGGTGCGGACTCAGACTGTGATCGTGTGGGTCATGGCATCTTGCTGTCCGCATTTTCCTACCGTCGTTTCGGGGGAACACACCACTTCCATCTTCAGAGTAGAAAAGGGAAACTGAAGGCAGCAGGGTTTTGTTGTCCTAGGTTGCGGCGCTGGATAGTATAAGTCACCATTTTCTTCGTGAAATAAACAAATAAATAAGTAAATAAACAAATAAATAAATATATCTGTCCTAAACGAATTGTAAAGTGCAATGTGGCTAGTTGTTATACGACATTTCGTAACCCATTTCAATAGATGTTAGCACAAGTAACAAGAACTTATGAAAACATTAACATACGAAACTTTTTTCAAATGCTTTTTTACACCATAGATTGTCATGCATTGCTAATGAATTTATTACAATGCGAATTGCATAAAGTTTACATGCTTAATACCCATGTTACGTGGATATTATTAGACTAACGTCACCATGTAGCTTTGTCATATTAACTAACCAGCGACATGACGTTGGACCTCAGCTTAATGTCCTTCTATGGAAGCTGCTGGTTGCTCACACAGGCAACAAATAACCCGTCCTTTATGGAGCCCGTTGTACAGGATCCTGCCCTAAGCCCCCATACATAAGGGAACATTGTAACATCTTATCAATTTAAGATCCGTTTTAATATTATCTTCCCATTTATGCATATCTGTTCCAGGTGAGTAAGTTTTACGACTAAAATGATATGCGTAGCTCATCTGTCCCGATGTCTCTCATTTCTCGGGGAATGTTCGCAACCTTGCGGTTCACAGCTATTGCCCTCTGTGTCTAAACCCCAGAGACGAAGCTGTGTGACCCATCCCACATATCAAACACGCACTGTTATTGCCCAAGCGTGTCTTCAGTTCTTGTGCTGCTGTAGAACTACCTAGTGGCCTCTAACAGGCCCACTGCCTATCTGAATATATATGGAGCTTGGTCGAATTATAATTCACAAAGAAAAAACAGATCTACTCGGAGAGAAATCTGTCTCAGTGCCATTTTGTCCACCCTAATTCCCACATGGATCGTCCGGGGATTGAACCTGGATCTTCGCGGTGAGATACGTAACTAACCTTTTGAGTGTATCAGCTTTTGAAGGCATTAATTTTGATGACATAAATAACCCACTGGAAAATTGCTTCAGAAATGGATAATTCTGCATATTCCTTATGTTTAATTTTTGCTTTGTGTAATTGACTTTAAAGAACACTTCATCCTAATCAAATTGGAGACATTAATTTATCATTCCAACGAATAATAGGAGAAAAATACGTTCTGCGGCAGGTAGACGCTTTACTGGCTGATTGGCCTAATATTTTATGTTAATAATGGAAAAAGTTTGCCCCTAATGTCTGTACCGTTGCTTTTAAATTCAACTGCAGTTTCAGTCTCCTCTGTTTCCATTTGTTTAATAGTGAAAACGTAAAGTTAATTAAGTAATTCTGAGACTCATATCTTCCTGTGTTAAATTATATTTGAAACCCTTTGAATATTTGTTCGTGGTGTTCTGCATAGGCCGTATTCTTAGAATTTGCTCTGCATGGTAACATTTAACATTTAGGCCTACACTAATGTAAAGGCAGGGTTATGTCTGGTTTCGTTACGTCAGCACGAAGCTGGGTATGTGATGTGGGCCTTCGGAAACTGCGCCATCTCATCCTGCAAGATAGACGGTTGATTGCAGTTGTAACAGGCAAGTGTGTTAGAACAGCGAACAGCGTGTCAGAATGCGTACTGTGAGGTGTGTTGTGAAATTAGCGAGCTGGCGATAAGAGTGGCTTAAAGTCGACACAGATTGGTGTCGGCGTTCTTCTTGCTGCGATAAAAACTAAGCAGAAACTGATGGTAGCTCATCTGGTGAGTTACCCACCTTTAGTGAATTTCGTTTGATCATTACCTCCAAAGCAAATCCTCGTGTCTAACGTTCTGTATGTCTTTCCGATATGTGCCGGTGTTGTTCTCTACCGAAATATCCCAAGTGTTACAGTTTCCATACAGAAATTCTGTAAAGATTATGAAATTTGAGGTTAACGAAGTAGTGACGGTGAGGAATGGCTTTCTTGGATGTGGACTCGTGTTGTCTGGTACACATTTAGTGATGTTTCCTACGAACTTTCTGCATCAAATTTCAGGGCATGGGTATATATTACTAATTTATCTCATGTAAGCTACATGCCCCGCCCATCTCAGGCTCCCCTTCTGGACCATCTCAATTTTTAGGACCACACAGTATGTCACAAAGGGTGTCCTTAGCCAATTTCAATAGCCGGAATGTAACGTAAATAAACTTAAGTCACAATAACGAAGCAAGTGTCAGTAAGGACTAGTTTAAGTCACAAGAATGAGAAGTGTCACTGAGAAATAACTTAAGTCTCAAAAATGAAGTGTCACTGAGAACTAACTTAAGTCAAAAATGGGATAGATGTCACTGAGAACTAACTTAAGTCTCAAAAATGAGAGAAGAGTAACCGAGAAATAACTTGAGTCACAATAGCGAAGCAAATGTCACGAAGGACTAACTCGTCACAAGAATGAGAATTATCACTAAGAACTAACTTAAGTCACAAAAATGAGATAAACATCCCTGAGAATTAACTTAAGTCACAAGATTGAGTTAAGTGTTACTGAGAACTAATTTAAGTCACAAGAATGTGTTAAGTATTACTGCGATCTAACACAAGTCATAATAATGGGATGTCACTGAGAACTAACTTAAGCCACAAGAATGAGATAAGTTCCACTAAGAACTAGCTCAAGTCACAAAAAATGAGGCATCCCTGAGAACTAACTTAAGCCACACATATAAGTATCATTGAGAACTATCCTAAATAAAAAATGAGATAAGTGTCACTGACAAGTAACTAAAGCTACACAAATGAGATGTTTCACTTAGAAATAACTTAAGTTACAAAAATGAGATAAGTGTCGCAAGAGAACTAACTTAAGTCACAAGAATAAGTGTTTTATATATATATATATATATATATATATATACACACACACATATGTATGTGTTTGTTCAGCACACGTGTCCATTACGTTTGCATAATAATACTCCCCCTACTGAAGGTCCCTTGTACTTTTGTCAGTGGCAGTATTCAGTGTTGCTTGTGTTTGTACTGAAAGTGTGAAGAAATGCATTAATTTAATTTGTTCATCGAGTTTCTGCTGGTTCTAGAAACGACTAAAATGTCTAAATATTAAACACCGGGGCAGAAGGAACTCCGCGCTAGTGCCACTGGTGAGTCCCTTTGCAAGTGTAGCGGAATCACTCAACTGAGCGCTGAGAAATATGGCACTTTGTTACAAAATCAAGTAGAACCGCAACTTTCTTTGAAGCTATAAACACTTCACCGTGTCAATTCTGAGCCTGTGCTAACTTATTTAAGATTTCGCCCGCACCTCTGTGGCGATGTTCAGATACAGACCTGCTGTAGCTTAGCCGCACCTCACACTGTGTAACGATGAACGTCGTTGTTGTTGGTGTTGGGACGCTTTTGGCAAAGCAGCTGCGAAAAGCCTCTGTGAACATTGTCATGTTAGCCTCGTCACGTCTTTCCGTCCGTCCTTCCGCGTAGGGCAGCGCGACTCCGTTGGGAGGATTTTCTTGAAATTTCATATGTGAGGCTTTCAATAAATTTTATCGACACTTTCTGATTTTGTCTAAAAATCGGACACAAATAAGAAACAATTTATATGAAAATCTGCTTGCATTTCAATGTCTGGCTGTTACTGATTTTCATAATTCTGAAAGAACATGTTCTGTATAAAGTATGATTTGAGGCTGAAGAAACAATTGAGCATTAAGCGTGGTTCCGTTTAAACGTCAAGATATCGATGTTTAGGAGGCACCGATTGTAAATGTCTCCGCTTGAGATACCTCGACCATGATCGATTGTAGATTGTTACTATGATGCGGAGAGAAATCTGGTAGTGTGTGGAGAAAAGATGGGCGTCTGTATGGGAAGTATTGATGAATGTGGCAGTAGGGACAAGAACAGGGCGAACGCGCCGGAATTATTAGGTACTGCGGACGTTTTTATTTATAGATTCGTTACTCGTGTCCCGGAAAGATGTTTCAAATGATAATAAGTTTATATGGTTTAAGAATATCTAAGAGTATGCGAATTAAGAATACAACCGGAAGTACGATGATGTGCAATGTGAATAAAAACATGGATTGACCAACATGTGACATAAAGTAGGAAAAATTTATTATTAGTTCTGTTTTTAGAAACTTTACGTCCTTATGCGCAGGTTGCTGCCATTTCGTTGTACGCATGTTGCTGCCATTTCATTGTATGAAGGTTGCTGCCACTTCGTTATAAGCAGGTTGCTACCATTTCCTTGTAAGCAGGTTGCTGCCATTCACTCCGGAAGTGTTTTGTCTTCTCTTCCGATACCAGAACACGTAGCTATTAAACTACGTAAAGCTACAGCCTTACACGTGGATTTGTGTGGCTACGAAAGTTGGACTAGCATAATCTAAGTGGATGCAATATGCCGAGGGTGTCTGAAAACAGGGCGTGGAGAAGATTATATGGAAGTGAAGAAGAATTGTCAGAAGGATAGAGAAAGGTGCATAACGTGTGTTATAGTTTGTAAAGGTAAAACAATCCCATTGCAGGCCTGGACAGGCTCTGAGGGTTCCAGGTGGTTTAGACTCCCAGATTTCAAGACAATCGACACATGAAGGTGGTAAGGTTGTCAGCCCTACGTACAGGCCGCCCTTGCCCCCAGGAAATATTCCTGGTACTCATCTCTGTTAGAGGCCGAGTCGACCCCAGGGCCATAGTGCGGCCGGGAGGATGTCAATGAAAAATTCCAATGACACCATCGGGAATCGAACCCGTTACCTTCCGGCTCGTAGCTTAGTGCCTCAACCAACTGCGCCACCGCGTGCCCCGTGTTATAATTAGTAATATTTATAAAAATATTAGAGAGTTTTCGGATAAAATAGGTTAACGTTGGTGTGTCGTATACAACGGGGGAGGTGACTTTGTTCCGCTTGTGTGTTTAATCTTTTGAAGCCTAATATTAACCATGTGTACCCCCTACTGAAAAACACAAAAACCTCTGCATTTTTCGTACACATTCTGTATGTGTATTCCTTATGATTGTCATAACAATCAGCGATTATTTCCCTAAACAGCATTAACCGTATCATTTTCGCAATGCTGATGGACTGTGTTCTTTGTGATGTGGAAAATAAATGTTCTTTAATATTATTTAGATTGACTTCCGGGTCACTCAAGTGACATCTGTAGTGGGCACATTGCCACTGGGACAGGGTTTTCACCCACCACAGTTTCCACTGTCAGTATCATTACATCAATGCTCAGCACTGATCTTCAATTTAATGCCACTCTTATCGGGAAAGATAAGCGGCTTAGCCTGGGAGATCTCTTTCGACGGTAGAGGAGCGCACGAATTCATGAATTTCGTCTGGAAAGCGTTTATGCCACTAATCGCCCACTTGGGCCGGGAAGGAAAGGTAGATAGAAATAAGAAAAAGGGTGGTCGATCGCAATTGGCAGTAGATTGAAAGAAAATCGCCACATGCATTCTTCATGCGGGAACTACAAAATGGAACTTCGGGAGAATTATTTATGACCTCTAGAGATCTACAGATGCAGGCAACTGGAGAGGAAACCAGTGGGAGCTGGGACTAAGCGCAAGTGGTTAGCAGCGGGACTCTTATTCTGGGCGGAGGGGGTTAATGCAGTCCGTGACGACGCCAAACACCGCCCCCTCTCTCCTACAGCTTGAACACCGGAACACCAACCTGACATTCATTTAATGTTTGCTGGAAAACAACGCTTACTACTCTTGTGCTTTGAAATGTCGCTTCTTTTAGTGTGTAAAAGCACAGGTGTTCGTATCCACCCCATGCTGGCTTATAGGGGTAAAAGGTAATAAAGTTAAAGGAATCCTATTACAGGTCTGGACAGGCTCTGAAGGTTCCAGGAGATTGAGGCTCCAAGATTTAGAGACAATCAGCACACCAAGGTGGTAAGGTTGTCAGCCCTACGCACCGGCCGCCTTTACCCCCAGGAAACATTCCTGGTACTCATTTCTGTTAGAAGCTGAGTTGAACCCAGGGCCATAGTGCGGCCGGAAGGATTATGTCAACGAAGTATAGGCGCACTGATTCTTGAACTGGGCACTATATAGAGGTGAGTGGCTAGCCTCACGTTCCGGTCGCTTTAACTCAGTACCCATTGAATAGAAGGCTGGGTGGACCCCAGAGACGGTGTGGGCGTTTTTGAGGAAGAAACGTCTCTTGCCCCTGTCGAGATATGTTACTGTGCATTGACCGCTCTTTGTCAACTTCATACAACCGCGTACAGAAGAGGTGTCAACCACAATCAGATTGTATTTATGGATCTACGACATGTTTCGGCCTGATGGAGCACCATTAAGCAGTTCAAGTAATATGTGACAGTGGGAGGTGTCAAAGTTTACGTATTTAAAATGCACATTTCAGGTAAACAGATGTTACAAAAATAGTGAAACTAGAAATTATGTGTGCGGGGCGTTTCACCACAGAATTTTCAGTGTAAACAAATCAATATAGTGTCACCCATTTGGACAAAATATTGCGGAGTTATAATGATTTATGGTGATATATTGTTAAGGCGTAAAAATAAGGCTACTGGCCTAGACTCTCAAAGGAATTTTATTATTGGACAACATAATTTTCTGTTCCGTACTGTTTATTATGCACATTTTATGTTTAAGTTATGAAATTTCCATGGAGCTGCACTGGTGGGTTTATCCTTCCCTTACCGTATTGCCCGCCGCCGATACTAAACATATGGACCTTGCTTGTGTGTCTGTGCCGTATTAACCAATGACAGACTGAAGGAATTGATGCTTGCTATCCAGCGTCATACAGTTTTGCTTCCCAGTAGTTGGGTCTGAGATTAGAGGAGGACAAAGGATGGTACAAGCGTAATGACTTGTAGATTAGGAGCAGTTCGGACAGGACAGGTGTAAGAATCATGCTGGAACAGAGTGACTGTGCGTTCGAGCAACACAGCTTTCGCAATTAAATGACATCTCCTCTGACTGTATTGTTTCAAATAAAGACTGAAAATTCTGGTTCGCCCTTTGTTATTCCAATTTAGTCGTCATGAACTAAATTCCAGGCGGTTTCGCCTGAAAATTCAGCACTGCTACAGCACAGTATTACTCCAATTACATGCCATAAACTTTACGAAAATGTACCGTTTTCTACGACGACGTCGGCAGGTCAGTTATACAGGGCGATTATACAGAGTGATTATACAGGATGATTATACAGAGTGATTATACATGGCGATCAGTGACTAATGAGTGGAAAGGGTGTGTAAGGAAGTGGCTGTGGTCTCATTTAAAGTACCTGCTTTTTGTTTGCTCGGAGGGACTGAGAAAAAGCCACCAGTCAGGCTACCTGGTCTTATGGACAAGATAAAAATATTTGATCTCCCCAGTATTACAGTGAATCGCTATCCCACTGGACTGTGACACTTCGAATCTGTATGTGTTTGTACATGAAAGGCGAGGGCTTGCTATTCTGTCGTTGTGTATATTAGCGACCAGTTATGAAGAGGAGTATAAAATTGCAGCTGTATAAGTCGTTATGCAATCTGTATTGCAGTATAACCTATACCAACAAGTTTCAGTTACATTGCAGCATAGCTTAGTGCGTATTACTTTTCTGTACTATAGAGTATTTATTTTATTTGAAAAGGGTCGTTTGTAACTTGCCGCCGTTACACCACTGCGCATTTGAGCGGACGCATGAGTGGGCTACGTTAATACGATAAACGAGCCAACAGGAAGTGGAAACAAATACGTGTCACATAAAATAATAACCCTGTAATGTAAATACCAGTGTAATTCTAGAGCGTTTTAAGTTATTCACGTTAGGTATATTGGGACGAAGTTTGTGTTTACGAAAATCCACTAATTACTGTAGCGTCTAGCCCTGTGCGGTTTATGTATTGACACATATATCCTTGTTACACTCAAGCTGCCACAACCAGCTGGTGTGTGCTGAGAGAGAAGCTTATGTTATTGAATTATCGGTAGCAGAAACCGATATGAGGTATCGCAGACATGAGATCGCTCCTGCTTATTCAATTGCCACGACAGGATGAACAGGATTGGTGCACTTGGTCCACAGGAAATGTGACAGACTCGGGCTTAGCGTTAGAATAGTCTGCTTCTTGTGCTGGGGATTCGATACGGACTCTAAACAGTCTCTCGCTCTATTCGCATCAGGCCTGCGTTGATGTAAATGCCAGTTAAAATATTCAGTCCGTACCGCACAGTAAACACTCCACGTCTCGGTTATAGAAACTGGTCAGTTAATGCTGTTTAGGGAAATAATCGCTGTTTGTTCTGAGACCCACACAAAACACATAAATGTAGTGAGTAGACAGAACGTGGAATTGTTGAATGTTAAAGAATGTGGTGTCCATAGTTTCCATTATGATTTAAATGTTTCAACAACGCAACTTCAAGTGGTTATTACAAACGGAGATCGGACGTAACGATACGAACAAGTTAGTTTACTACGTTAACAATTGCCACTCCATTTTTTGTTTGATTTTATTTATCATTGTTAAGTACTTTTTTCTTCAGAAGCTGACTGTAGCTCAGATATTCGAGAAATTCCCCCCCCCCCTTTTTTAATCCTGTTTACAACAGCTAATCCCCGTGTGCGCGCTACATGCCTCACTAAACACATCCTTCTTTAATGTCCCTTGAAATAGTGAATAGTACAAATTAGGAAGCTCCTTATAACGCAGTTGTCTGCGTCCGCGCTCCTCTCAGGTCGTGGTATCCCCCCCCCCCCCCGCGCCCTTTTTACAATCCCCCCCAATTTGTCATTTTTTGTTGGTTTGAAGGACCAAGTTTCACATACATTCAAGCAGAAATAATCCTTAACGTAAGAAATATATTTTAGAGGCGTATATTTCATTGTTTAATACTTTTTGTAATATACGTGAAATTTTTGAACTGAATGTGGTGACAAAGATTCTCTAAATTTAAACTGTTCTTATATTTTCCTTCAATGATATTTTAATTTCTTGTTTTCTTTCTCAAATATTTGCTGCGTGTAAAAGGATATGCAGGTTACTTAACGGATAGGAAAAGTGAAATAGTATTTGGTGCGTGACAGTGGGATCTGGGAAAGGGTTGGTAATAATATTAGGTGCGTGACAGCGGGATCTGGGAACAGGTTGGTAATAATATTAGGTGCGTGACAGTGGGATCTGGGAACAGGTTGGTAATAATATTAGGTGCGTGACAGCGGGATCTGGGAACAGGTTGGTAATAATATTAGGTGCGTGACAGTGGGATCTGAGAACGGGTTGGTAATAATATTAGGTGCTTGACAGTGGGATCTGGGAACAGGGTGATAAAAGTATTTGGTGCGTGTCAGTGTGATCTGGGAACAGGGATGTAATAGTATTTCGTGCGTGACATTGGAGTCTGGATCTGGGAACAGGTTGGTTTGTTAGCGATGGGAATGATGGAAACAAATTACTCTTCACTGGGAACAAGATGCTCAATGGGAAGAAGTTGCTTGTTCCAGTGGGGACAGGCTGCTTTTTAAACAGTGGGAGCAGGTTGCTTCTTACAATGAAGTATGTTAGCAGTGACGTGTGGGACACATGGGCGAGGAAGTTGGAACAGCTGAACGGTGGTGCTGTTGTGGTGCTGTTGTTCCGAAGACGCACACACCTAACTGTTCGCAGTGCTGCACACCAAATTCTGTGCTGTGTGCTGCATGTAGCACGGATGTCAATGCCGCTCCTTTAGTTTCAAGTCTCAGATATAATTTGTTGTATTGATTGTGGGTGTATCAGGAGCGTTACAAAACTTAGCTTGCTTCATACTTTGTTCTGTTTTGTACCTTGACGGTACCAAATTGAGATTTGGGTTCTCACAGCGGTGTGGTGGGGGTTTCAAGTCAGATGTGACGATGTGTCGTTGGGTGAGTCATTCCCGAACTTTCGGAGTTACGCGTTGCTTTTATGTCGAAGGATTTCTTTGACTGCTGACCCTTGAAGATGACAGCACCACGATCCTCACCTAGTGACAGTGTCACATTCCACAAGACCTCACTGCTTACATAATTTGTAAGGTTGTTTATTATGTAGTAAACAAGCGCATCTGCACACAAAGTGTCGCCGCTATTTGCAGTGGCTCATAAACATTACATGAACCCAGAAGTAAATTTCGGCAGCTGCCATGTTGTTTGTTCACATGTTTAAATCAGATCAACAGTTGATTCTGCACAGACTGACAGTAAGCAATTTCTGTACATTTTGTAATAAACGTCATTTTATTTTTTTATTTTTATTTTTACTCTCGTCCCCAAGTATTTGACCTTTCTGAAGCATTTGTTAGTTACTTTAATGCTGCTGCTATTTATCTCTCATTTTTGGCACGGAACATGTCCGCCATGCGCAATATACTCTGCGATTGTTTCTAAACCCCCTTCCTTGTAGATGTCCATAGATAAACCATAAAACTCTCAAATTCTACTTCGCAGTCAACACAGTAACTCTATTAATCCTTCAATGCTGGCATCGGTGCACTATACTGACCTTTAGTCCCTTACGTGCTGCCGGGCTCGGTGCACCGTAGTTCGTGAAAGCAATTAAGAATACTATAAATTCATAATCCCTCATTCCTAGCAGCAGTTGGAATCTAAAATTCAGCGCCCTTGAAGGGTTGATAATAAAATATTCTATTATTTCATATACACGTTTTGTTGCTTTGATTCAGCATCATGAAACCTTAATAATTTTAATGCCGTGTGGCTGTATATATATATATATATATATATATATATATTTGTGTGTGTAGGGCGGGAGTCCTTCCGGGAGATATGCCACGTTGGGGAATATGCTACAGTTTTTGTATTTGGAGCTTCTGACGCTGTCAAGAAGTGACGCAAGCACTTCGCCGTCGATGTGAAGAGAAGTAAGCACAAGTGCTGGTCAGTCGTGATTTTCTGAGATTCACAACTGATGATAAAGCCAGGTAATTGCCGGAATTTCTTCCATCAGTTAGAACGCCGTTCTTATTTTGCGTGTCTCTGCCTCCGTTAAATTTGTTTCCGGTAGCTTTGCCACTGTGTAGTATCTGTAGACGGACTTAGCACTATTTTTGTGTGGCTTTCTTCCATATTTAATGCCTGAAAGTAGTGGAGGGAATTGTCGCGTGAGTCACTCGAAACGTGACGTAGATGGTTCAAATTTAATGGGAGAGAAGCCACGCGACACCTGACACCTTTATATACGGATCTGAAGTGAAATATCATATTTCTATGTTGCTTTAGGTCTGTAGTGTACTTCAGACTAATACAGATCCAGTTTTTTTAAATCTATTTTTCCCTTCTACTACATACCAGGACAGTATGTGTTTGCGGACAAGCTGGCATGGTGGGAGAGACGCCACATTTTCTGTATTTCGAACTTCTAACACTAGGAAGAAATTTTCGTTTGCATCCAACTATTTGAAGAGTGATCTGAAGTAAAGCGAGCATATGTGTAGGCTTAAACTGGTTTTTTGCATCTCTCATAGCCCCAGGCCTTTGCGGATACACACCACAAACAGGCCTCCTTTTTAGAATTAAAATTTCGGGTGTTTGTTTTCTATCTTTTCTCCGTTGTTTTTCTGTGCCTAAATACTAGTTACTCGAGTTATACCTGACGACCATCCCATTCCTTTAAACTCTCGTACAATAAATACGCTGACATTTTTCCGGAAAACTTGGAATCTCTGCGGGGATTACTGTATGTGTGTATGTGTTTATGTGTTTGGTGTATTAAATTATGAAAACTGATATTAGAAACATAACGTTCTCAAAACCTATTGATAATGTAATTTTCAGTTCTAGAATTTATGTTCTGTATTCCTTTTGGTGCTTTAATTCATAAGTTTGTTTAGTCCTCTTTAGGTTTGTTAATCTCTGCCCTAGAATTTGTATTCACTACTGTTTGTACACTAAATTGTTAGACTGTGCGTTGTTCCTTGTTATGTCATACATATGCTCTGTGTGTGTGTGTGTGTGTATTTGCTTCTATAACGGTGGCTGAGGCCAGTTTGTTTCCACATACACCTGCCGAGTATGGATGACTGTAAACGCGTACCGGACAGGATGTTCGTGAAATGGGAATGTCTTGTCCTTTGCAATCATAAAGGATTAAACTGTTTTGAATCTGCCGTCCTTTAAAAGGTGTTCACGCTAATATGCTCCAAGTGCCGGCTGTAAGCGGCGATGTGTACCGCTGATCCGTGCGGCCGTGTAATGCTACTGAGCGCCACTCAGTTCTGCGGATTTAACATGGAAGCTGCTTATTGCGAGCTACCAGAGTGTGATGCGTTTTTCAGTATATCGCTGCATCCATACGGGAATTTGAACGCTTGCGCGAAACAGACTCAGGAAATAAAAGAACACAATTTTAGTCTGCCAGTTCGGTGCGTATTTTGCAACAGAATCTCTATATTTTCATTTCCACCGCGTCCAAACCCACTGTGGGTGAAACCCAGCATTCTTCTCATTCGGTACCGCTGGTAATACACCCAACAACTTTCGTTGCTCATTATGTCGTAAGTACTAATCCATCTGTTGGCGTACATATTAATATATTAATGGTTTCTTTTCTTGTAATTTTACTTAACTTTCCTGTTAATCGCTTGTCATTTTGACGGCTATATTGTGGCTACGTGGCTGTATAATTTTAGACTGTATTATGCATGAAGTATGGTATAATCCCTAATGGAAGGCCACTACCCTCTTTCCCACTAGTGGATTTAGAAAAAAAACTCAGAATTTTAACAAAATGTAAAGGTAAAAGTAAAGGTAAAGTTAACCCCAGTACAGACCACGAAGGCCCATATGGGGAATAGGTATAGCTCTATTCTTTCTGTAACCTGGGCGCTAGATGGGATAGGTAGTCAACGCCACGCCCCGGCCGCCTTACCCCTGGAAAAGAGACCCTGTATTCATTGTATAGGGGGCTGGGTGGACCCGAGGGCCGGTCTGGACGGGTGCGAAAAATCTCGCCCACACCGGGATTAGATACTCGGACCGTCCAGCCCCTAACGAGTCGCTATACAAACTCAGCTATCCCAGCCCACTTACAAAATGTAACAAAAACATTAATAAAATTTCAGACAGGCAGATGGAAAACTAAGAATAATAAACGACAGTGACCTTATGTGCTGTTGAACATAACTCAGCCCTCTTATTTTGAATCATCTCGTTCTGTTAAGATATTCGCGTAAAAATAAAGTAAGACACCTCAGTCAGACACAACTCTAACGGCGTTCTACATTACTACATGTTTCGATTCACAAAGACTCGTAGCGGACAATTAATACAAAATATTAATGTTTAAGTATTTTGTATGCCGGTCCGAGTGGCCGCGCGTTCTAGGCGTAGGTCTGCGGCCGCTCGTCTGTCGAGATTGTGGGTTCGAATCCCACCGGGCATGGATGTTTGTCTGTTGTGAGTGTTGATTTTTGTCAGGTAGAGGCCTCTGCGACGGACTGATCACTCGTCCAAAGGAGTCCTACCGACTGTGGTGCGTCGTTTTGTGTGATCTAGAAACCTCGTGAATTAGGAGGCCGTGGTCCACTGGAGGGGCTGTCGCGCCAAAAACAAAATATTTTGTATGAACGTAAAACGTCGTTCATTATAATTGTGTCCGAATGGCGTGTTTGTTTTGTTTTTACGATAAATCAACACGTCCGTTTTAGTCACTTTTTACTAGGAAATGGCGTGTCCTTAACGTATCAACCTTAAAGTGCCGTTTAGGACTCGCTAATAAGGCGACCCATAGTTTTCTGCGCGGTTATTTCCCAAAAAATACCTTGTTGTATATTCGGGTTTATACGGTACACGTTGTCTTGTTGCGGTCAGTCGGTGTTTATGATGTATTATTGTCTGCGTTTGGTGCTGCAGAATAATTGCGTCACCATGCCTGCCGTTACTACAAAGGTATATGCCACGTTTTTTACCGGCTTTCATGCATATTGTTATTTCATGTTTGGCTGCCGTTGTTGGGCCGTGTAATTGCTGCCAGTTTGTCATTTCCGTGAAACTGGTGCCGGTTGGCCCGTTGCACTGTTGCTGCTGTAATGCTGAACTGCTCGTACTGCAGAGATCTAAACGTTTCGTTATCGAGGTTTGACCACTTACGAAGTCGTCACGTGCATTACAAAACCTTTTAACGTGCGATATATTACCCGATGTTACCCAGTTTACTGTATGCACGAATACAGGTGTACCTGGACGCGTTACGCAGGACGCACATTTACTGCTATAAAATATACCAATTTGAAATTGTGCACCTTGTTTCAAATGTTCTTGTACTTCAACTTATTATTCGCGTATTACCAAGTATTAAAGTATTATTTGTGTAGTGCAAGCTATACAGCATTTGGTTACATCCACCGCTGTTTGTGTTACAACTTTAACATCGAAACATGTAAGAGATAACCATAAAGGAAATACACCATACTGAAATCATACTTATAAATTTACTATAATTTATTTGACATCAATAGATCTTATACATTTTAAAGTTCTGGAACAAAATTACCCACCTTTCCTTTATTATGCGTTCGTATATTCTGTCATATTACCACATAGAGACGTCACCAACGCGAGGGTTTGCCGATTAGGGAACAGTGTATTTGAGTAATTTAGCCTATTTATTTGTAGCCTACCTCAGTCTACGTACTGGTGTTAGGGTAGCAAAATATGGGAACCTGCTGAGTGGCTGAAAGCTGAATGCTGAAGGTGGATAGGGGCGAAGACTGGTGGAGCGGAAATCTGTACAGCCCACTCGGATGTAGGTAAATTGGGGCGAACATGTAGTTGGGAAGGGGAAGGCGAAGAATGCATGCAGAATTATGGTGGGGAAACCGTTTGGGAAAATTACAGTTGAAAGTTTGAGAAGGAGACTGAAAAATAACACTCGGATGGATGCTATTCAGGTAAATTGCGAGGGCAGGAGGTGAATGAAAATGGGTCAGGAAAACACAATTTTTCCTAATATATGGAAAATAAATCCTTAATTGAAGCAGGGTACTTTAATGAGCGACATGTCAAACTTGTATTAAGTTATCCGCAGGACTATCACAAGTCAGGTTTGCCATTTATCGCTTGCGATGTGTATATATATATATACTCGTACATATTGTAATAGACTAAGCAGACGTTCAGCGAGTTATGATTAAAAACACGTTTTTTATTCTTCAGCCGAAGGTTTAAATTTATGATTTTGGCGGAAGTTGTAACAGAGCTCCATAAACATCTGTTCCTTACAGTCTCTATCGCACATTCTTAGCGTGATTAGAAAATTCTACTCTTCTATGTCTTGTATAAAATATGAAACTTGTGTTGTGTGCACTATAAAAATGCATTTATGTCTAACACTTTCGTTGCGGTTTTTTGATGTAACTAAACCTTCTTTCTCCTAAACTCTTTGTTCTCATATTACCCATCATTCAGTTCTCTCCTTAGCGCTTCAGTGTCTATTGACGGTGCGTTGTGCCAATCGTGTGTGTGTTTAAGCTTGAAATATTTGAAGTTTTGTCGAGTGATTTGCACGCCTGTGGTGGTACTCCGGTGAAGTATGGAAGTTCGTCCTTTTGTACGTACCTGACACGTTGATATTGAATTACTGAGGGGAACGCAATAAGATATTAAGTACCTATAGAAGGTTAGCTGATTTTTTATTTGTTCTGCAGTATGGCGCTGCCTCAGTGGGTAATCGGATCCCAGCTAGCGTGTCTAATGGCAAAATAATGTCTTTGTCTTCAAGGAAAGAAATGTCGCACAAGAAGGACATCTCGGCGGTCCACGATGAGGACACTACGCTTCCCCGAAACGTCGGGATCCGATCATCCATTAGCGCAGCTTTATCCTCACTTACTTCGCTACAAGCATTTAAAAATTCAAGAAGATTAGACATGTTACTTTATGTCATTATTGACGTCACACATCAGACTTATAAATATTTCAGTGTATTACATTTCCTGTTAATCATCGTTCTGTCTCCTTGAAAAAGATGCAGTCCATTCTAGGTGCATGTTATTCTCATTGTGTTAATGTTATCTGTCTGTTGTCTAATGCGATTTGTCGGCTGTCCTAATTATAATGACATCTGCGTGCTGTTTGTTCCGTCTAATTCTCATGGCTTCTGTTTGTCTCTAATTATAATGCCATATCCTCTCGGTTCTCTCTAATTCTAATGCCGTCTGTCTGTTTGCTGTCAGTTCTGCCTAACATGACAAACTTGTCACTTTTGCGATAATCTTATGAACTTGTTTGGTACAAACTCCTTATTCAAAGTAAAGTCTCAAACCCAAGTGCCTGTAGTAAATAGTTTAAATATCGTTTTAAATCTAACATTTTACATTATAAAGACTAATTACATAATTACCATTTTGTAATAAAAAGGAACCGTATAAACTTCATGATTTAACTCCTTTCCCTTGTATATGTTGGCAGTTTATAAGTATGTACTTCTGTGTATTTATTTGTAGTGGATGTAGAGCAGGGGTGGACACAAAGTAGAACCTTGCAACCTTAATTCAGCCTGCGGCGATGTTTATGCTATTAGTGATATGAACTCTTGTGCAGTTGTGACTTGTGCGTACGTGTACATGGTATGGAGACGGTGAAAAAAATTCCAAGGAACCTAACTCGCCATACACCGAAGCTTTAGAAAAATATAAAAGTTAATGGATGTATACGACAAGTTTTTAATATAGACCTATGTACTTACTGTAAGCAGGAAGTATGAGGAATTAGGGTCGTGGATTGGCACCGTCGGCAGCCGCACGTCTATGTTGGCCACCTTAGGCTAAGCGCGAACTGGCAACTTTAGTTGCTCAACTATTTAGTTGCCCGGATGGAGAACACTGCTTTATACGAGAGCGCGCACTGGCAATTTTTCTGTTGCGGCAACAAAAAAAGTTGCTGCCTGTTGCAGCCTGACCCACTCTCGAAACAACAGAAATGTTGCTGATAACGATAGGACGCACATGTTTCAGTGTGTCCACGCGCACTGGCAACTAAACAGTTGCTTGCTAGCTGCAGTAAGGTGCACAAGCCTTGTGTCTTGAGTCATACGGCTTTGTCTGTCGTAGAGGACATAGAAAAGTTAATATGCGAGGTGGAGAGAAGAACGCCTTTGCATAATGAAAAATTGAAAGACTACAGCGACAGAAATCTGAAGCATAAATTGTGGTACGAAGTTTGCAAGTCAGATTGGCCTAGAAGTAAATGCTGAAAAAGAAAACTAAGTACATGTTCATGTCTTGAGATCAAAATTCAGGACGAAGTCACAATATAAAGATTGATAATAGTTCCTTTGAAATGGTGGAACATTTCAGATATTTGAGAACAAGTCTAACGCATCAAAATTCTATCCAGGAAGGAAATAAATGCAGATTGAAGTCACAGAATGCCTGTTATCGCTCAGTGAATAATCTTTTGTCTTCCAGTTTGCTATCCAAGAATATAAAGATTAAGTTATACAGAGCTACAGTTTTCCTGTTGTTTTGTAAGGGTATGAAACTTGGTCAAAATAAAAAAAAAATACCACCTGGCTCCCACTATTAACGCACTCCCGAAACTGTTACACCTGTAATCAGACTTTGAAAAGGAAACGGAGGAACAGTTTTAATGTCATAAAAGAATGTATTTTGTGAAACAACTAATTTCTTTTCATGAAAGAAATGTCCGTGCTGGCAAGAAACAAATGTTACATTTTACCATACTGCCAGGAAACTGGCCCTTGTGGCGAAGTGACATACTTTGCGAAATACTCTCTAACGATGCCCCTTGTTCCGAAATGTTCTACACTTTCCAGGGGACATTCATACAAAGTGTCGTCGAACTGAATGCCATCATTTTTCCTTACAAAATTGTGTAGAATGCCGCAAGCTTTAATGATGTCACAAAAGTCAGGTTTTACATCAATTGGTCTATGGAATATTCTCCATTTATTAGCCAAAATTCCAAAGGCGCGTTGGGCTATTCCTTCGTGCTCTTGATAGCCGATAGTTATATATACGTTTCAGAAGTGTTAACTTTTGTTGGGGTGTGGCCGTAACACATGCTCTGATAAGGCGAACGCCTCTTCGCCTACAAGCACAAATGGCATGGATAATCCTTCTGCATCACTGGGCAGAATCCTGGGGTCTGGAATGTTCAGTTTATTGCTCTCCAGTAATTTTCCAAATGTCGAGTTTTTAAACACAATAGAGTTACTCGACGAACCGTAGGCTCCAACCTCTACTGATATGGAACACTAGGCTACATCTGCCACAGCCATGAGGACCGTAGAGAAAAAAGTTCTTGTAATTGAAAAATTGAGATCCACTCTCATTTGACTTCCTTATCCCAATGTGCTTTCCATCACTAACTCCTATGCAGTTCGGAAAAGTTGTCCCGTGGAATTTATCGACTGTGCGTATCCAGTCATTTTTGTCTCTAGCTGACATATAGGCCGGTTTCAGACATTCTCATATTGCGTCACAGGTATCTCTGACAATTTCACGTACAATTGTAGCACCGAGAAAGTACTCATAATGTAGGGAAATTAAACTGTTACCTGTCGCAAGGTACCTGCAAACAGAATATTTATTCATTATTAAAACTGAAATCAGTTATACAAAAAGATAAAATTATTATATCGAAAACAATTGATAGTAGAATTCTTCCAATTCATTTTAGGAAAGGAAATTCAGGCACGGTGGAAGAATCTGAGGATGTGTTTCAAGAGGGAGTTAGATTCACGGAAGAATTCGACATCTGATGAGGGCAGCAGAAAACTTCGTAAATATCTATATTTCGACCAACTGTTATTCCTTTTACCTCACACTAAAGATCGCGAAAAATAAAGTAATTTAAACACTCTAAATGATGAAGAGGCTGTGTTAGTGGGTCCCTGTCACCACGGCATGGCGCTTCCACAGGTTGCGGATAGAGGAACGGCCTCCGATAAGGAGGGTAACTGCGAATAAATTGAATAAGCAGTCGCGGACAGCCGACGAGGGGTGGTCCTCCAGCTTGGGGGTTGGGCGAGGTGCTAACAA
>Ga0123355_10001049_pt1 | contig 38266 bp, 33 predicted proteins | sample TergutEmb28metaG_3_FD_89872 | JGI IMG/M metagenome (GOLD analysis project Ga0123355, IMG submission 89872) | Embiratermes neotenicus P1 segment gut microbial communities from Petit-Saut dam, French Guiana - Emb289 P1 | ecosystem: Host-associated > Arthropoda: Insects > Digestive system > Gut ...
GGTTTCAACTCTACGGCTTTGACCTTTAGCTATTGTTGGGTTGGTTCCGATACTGGTAACACCTATGCCTAAAGGATAAAACGCCCGGTTCCATACAAAAACCTTGGAAGCATATACCCCGTCAGGAGGTAAAAATTTATCATTATGCGGATAAATATTAGCTGTAGGAAAGCCTATAGTTCTCCCTAGTTGACGCCCCATTTCTACTACCCCATGTATAGTAAACGGACTGCCTGATAATCTATTGGCTTCTTGAATTTCTCCTCTAGCCAAACGTGTTCGTATTTTTGATGTGCTAATCTTTTCACCATCTAATTGTGTGGTTGGGATTGTAATAATTTCTATGCCCAATTCTCTACCAAGATCCTGTAGTATGGATTGTGTACCTGCTTGGTTATAGCCAAACCGAAACCCTTCCCCCACCAGCAATGCTTTGCAATTAAATTGACTTTTAAGTAGCTGACAAAAATCTTTAGGGGACATCCGGCTGGTATTCTCATCAAAAGGGTATTTTATCCAATAAGAAACCTTAGTCGTTTCAAGTAAATAATAACTCTCTTTAGTAGTAAGTAGTGGTTTATAATTTTTATCATGTAATACTTGAACAGGGTTTGGCACAAAACTTAGTACTGCCGGACACAGACTATTGTTATTTGCATAATTTATTGTAGCCTTTATAAGATCATAATGCCCCTGATGCAAAGCTTCAAATTTCCCAACAGTTATAGCTGTTTTGATGTTTGATTTATCTGTAAGGCCAGGGTACAAGGAATCAATGATTATCATACATCATAACCTCCGGCTTAAACATTCCTTTTTTTAAAGTATATAACCCAATCAGATCTTCTTTTCCATATAGCCAACAAAGTTGGCCTTCCGATAGCGGCTCAGATAACGAAACCTGCTCATAAGGTACCGGCAAACCGTTAATAGCTTGCTTAATAAAGTTTGTAATTATCCCTTTTGGAACAGGCAAGGCTTTATCTACGGGCATAAGAAAATCCCGGCGATTTTCTTCAATAGCCGGTTTTAACTCTGATAAATATATTGAGTCTTTTAAATGAAAAGTGCCGGATTTAGTACGAATCAAATCGCCCATACATCCACCGCAACCCAATTTTTGGCCAATGTCTGCACAAAGGCTCCTTATGTAAGTACCTTTGCTACAATCTACTTCTATCCAAAGACGGTTATTTTCTAGGTTTATATCAGTAATGGCAATACGTGGGATATCCACATGCCGTGATTTACGCTCTACCGTTTTACCGGCTCTGGCTAGATCATATAATTTTTTTCCTTCAATTTTTATAGCAGAATACATGGGTGGCGTTTGCATATATCCGCCTATAAAAGAGGTAATTACTTCTTCTATGGCGGATATCTTTATACCATCAGTAGAACCGGTAGTAAGAATTTTACCGGTATGGTCATCAGTGTCTGTGGTCATTCCCAAAATAAGTTCTGCCCTATATGACTTATCTGATGTTGAGTGCCCAATTCCAACGGTTAAGTAATCTGCTAATTTTGTAGCACGCCCTACACAGATAGGAAGCACACCTTCTGCTTGTGGGTCTAAAGTACCTGTATGACCTGTTTTAATTTTACGCTTTTTGCCCTTTTTATCCGTATTATCTTTTTCTTGACTTTCTTCGATGTCCTTTTTATAGTTGCTTAACAGCTTGCGCACTATAGCCACTACATCATGGGAAGTATAGCCTTTTTCTTTATAAATATTGATTATTCCGGTCATGCTTTCAATCATTTTAATTCAACGCCTCTAAAATTAAAAGTAATATTTTATCTTTTACTTCAAAAACACTATACTGTCCCTTTATTGTTGCACCTGCTGCCAATGTATGCCCGCCACCACCAAAGTGCTGGGCAATTGCACCTACATTTACACTACGAGACCGCAGGCTTATCTTGACTTCCTTGGTATCTCTTTCATATACCAGCAAAGATACCCTTGCATTACGTATGTTAAGGAGGATTTCTACTACTCCTTCTAAATCTTGGGAGGTAGCATCGGGTGCGTTTTCAAAATTTTGCATCATTTCTTGAGATACGCAAGCATATACCACTTGCCCATCTTTAATGCAAGAGCAAGAGTTTAATATTCGGGCAAGAAGTTTTACTTCTGTAAAGGATCGAAGATGTACTAATTCTGTATATATTTCTGTAAAAGGGATACCTAAAGACATTAATTTGCTTGCAACATCTAAGGTATCTTGGCTTGTGGCAGCATGACGAAAGCCTCCTGTATCACTTACCATTCCGGCATATAGTGCTGATGCTATATCATGGTTTAAATCCACAAAAGAATCCAACAGACGGTACACCATCTCGCAAGCTGAGGATGCTGTACCGTCTACGAAATTGTACATGGCAAAATTAGTATTGGTGTAGTGATGATCTATGCATATGGAGTAGGGTAACGTTTCTGCTAATTCTTTGGCCCTATCCGAAAGACGGCCTATATCAGCACAGTCCACACAGATTAAAACACTATCGGGCGTAGGTTGTTCAATACCATCCCACATAAGGTGCTTACCAGGGATCACGTCATATTTAAAATGGAAAGGTTCCATAAATACATGAACATTTTTCCCCAATTTTTCTAATGCAAGGCCAAGCCCAAAACATGAACCAATAGAGTCTCCGTCCGGGTTTATATGGCCTGTAATATAGAAATTTTTTTGCTCACTAATGAAGGTTTTTATTTCGCCAATGTCATGAGTCATTACGAACTACCTCATCTATAAGTTTGTGCATACGCATAGCAGAAGCAATGCTGTCATCCAGTAAAAAAGTAATCTCCGGAGTATGGCGAAGGTTAAGAGTTTCAGCAATACGCTTACGTATAAAACCTGAAGCATTTGCGAGGGCTTCTAAAGTTTCTTCAGGCGGAACATTTTTTTGTCCGTTTCCCTCTAAAACACTTACGGATATTTTGCAAAATTTTAAATCCGTAGTTGTGTTAGCCCCCACTACGCTTACTACAGTGCCTATGCGCGGATCCGACATCTCAAAGCGGATTATGTCTGCTGCGGTTCTTGCAATTTCGTCATTGATGCGCGCTATGCGTTGGTTATTTTGGCTTTTGCCATGGCTTTTGTTTTTAGACATGTGGTACTTCCTCCATTACATAAGCTTCCACAACATCATTTTCTTTGATATCGTTAAACCTATGGAATACCATACCACATTCGTAGCCGGAAGCTACTTCTCGCACATCATCTTTAAAACGACGTAAAGTATCTAGGGTTCCGTCGTACACTACAATACCGTCACGGACAATACGAACTTGAGAATTGCGCAAAATTTTACCATCTTGTACATGACAGCCGCCTATAGTGCCAATGCCGGATGCTTTAAACAATTGCCTAATTTGTGCATGACCCAATATCTTTTCTTGGAAAACCGGGGCAAGCATACCTTTCATAGCCGCTTCAATATCTTCTATAGCAGCATAAATAACACGGTACATGCGCAGGTCTACCTTTTCAGCTTCTGCTACAGATCTGGCTTGGGCATCCGGGCGAACATTAAAACCAATAATAATAGCATTGGAAGCACTTGCTAACATAACGTCAGATTCAGTGATAGCACCAACACCACCATGTATGGTACGCACCCTTACTTCATTATTGGATAATTTTTCTAAACTTGCTTTAAGAGCTTCTACAGAACCATGAACATCTGCCTTAACTACCACATTAAGATCTTTTACATTACCGGCTTGTATCTGCTGGAACAAATCATCCAAAGAAACTTTATTAGGTGTAGCTTTAATCAGATTTACTCTGCCACGGGCTACAACACTTTCTGCAAGCTGCCTTGCATGTTTGTCGCTGGAAGCAACATAAAACATATCTCCGGCGGTAGGAACATCATTTAATCCTACAATTTCTACAGGGATAGATGGGCCTGCTGTCTGTGCTCTGTTGCCTTTGTCATCTAACATTGCTCGTATGCGTCCATAGCTTTGACCGGATACTACAGGATCCCCTTCACGCAAGGTTCCGCTTTGTATAAGCACTGTAGCTACAGGGCCTCGGCCTTTATCCAGTTTAGCTTCAATAACATGGCCACGAGCGTTCTTGTTTGGATTAGCTTTTAATTCTTTAACTTCTGATGCCAAGATGATCATTTCAAGCAAATCTTCTATGCCAATTCTCTTTTTAGCAGATACAGGAACAGATATTGTACTGCCGCCCCAATCTTCTACCAAAAGCTCATGTTCTGTTAATTCTTGTTTTACTCTGTCCGGGTTTGCATCAGGCAAGTCAACTTTGTTAATTGCAACAATGATTTCAACGCCGGCCGCCTTTGCATGGTTAATGGCCTCTACAGTTTGAGGCATAACACCATCGTTGGCTGCTACCACCAAAACTGCAATATCTGTAACTTGGGCACCACGCATACGCATAGCCGTAAAAGCTTCGTGACCCGGGGTATCCAAAAAGGTAATGGGTTTACCGTTAATCTCTACAGTATAAGCACCAATATGCTGAGTAATGCCGCCCGCTTCACCTTCTGTTACATGAGTATTACGGATTGCATCAAGCAAAGATGTTTTGCCATGGTCTACATGCCCCATAACAACTACAACCGGTGGACGGTTTTCCATGAGTGTATCGTCTTCTGTTTCTTCTGAAAAAGCCGCTTCAAAAACGTCTACTTCCACATATTCTTCAACTAAACAGTTAAATTGCTCGCCAATATATACTGCTGTTTCAAAATCTATTTGTTGATTGGCAGTAGCCATTATGCCTTTTTTCATCAAAGTTTTGATGATCTCCGGAATGGATTTGTAAAGTTTTTCTGCCATTTCACGTACAGTAACATCCGGGCCTACAGTGATTTCTGTAACTGTGGGTATAACTGTTTCCGGCATTATGCGCTTTGGAGCTTTTTTAGCAGCACCTTTATTTGTTGATCGTGCAGGACGTTTAGATTGATTGTTGCGGCGGTTTGAAAATTCTTTATCCTTGAAAGAAGTAGTATCTTTTTTATCCTTTGCCTTAACTGCATCAGTACGCTTTTTCCATTCTTGCTTACGATCGCTTTTTGAAGGTTCTGTAGTACCCGGTTTTGCATCCGGCTTTTTACCAAAAGTGGCTGGTCCTCTGGCACCGGCAGCACCGGCAGAAGGGCCTTTACCACCGGCATAAGGCTTGTTTCCCGGTGGGCGATTGCCTGCGGGCCTTCCGTCTTTGTTAAAAGGCCGCCTATCTCCCTGTGGTCTTGGTGGACGATCTCCTTGTGGTCTAGGAGGGCGGTCTCCTTGTGGTCTAGGAGGGCGGTCTCCCTGTGGTCTTGGTGGACGATCTCCCTGTGGTCTTGGTGGGCGGTCTCCATATTGTCTTGGCGGACGATCGCCATGTTGCCTTGGCGGGCGATCTCCTTGTGAATGCCCATCCTCTGTTCGTGGCCTATAAGTGCGTTCTGCACCTTCAGCACCCTCCGGCCTTGGCCTTCTGGGGCGGTCATCGCCTTCTTGACGTGGTCTGCGTGGCAATTCTTTACCATCAGAGCCTACAGGACGCGGCCTACGTGGTAACTCTTTACCATCAGGGCCTACAGGACGCGGTCTACGTGGCAATTCTTTACCATCAGGGCCTACAGGACGTGGCTTACGTGGTAACTCTTTACCATCAGGGCCTACAGGACGCGGCTTGCGTGGTAATTCTTTACCATCAGGGCCTACAGGACGCGGCCTACGTGGTAACTCTTTACCATCAGGGCCTACAGGACGCGGCCTGCGCGGCAATTCTTTACCATCAGGGCCTACAGGACGCGGCCTACGCGGGCGGTTTTCACCATCCTGGCCTGAAGGGTTTTGTGAACGTTCTGCTCCGGCATTATCTGCTGAACGAGGCTTAGGTGCCTCATTATTATCAGAACGAGGGGGGGATGAAGTACCGGCATCTGTTTTTTGCGGCTGAGAATTTGATTTTAAACCGCTAATAACTTGCTTTACTTCAGAATCTTCCAATGAACTCATATGGTTATTAACTTCCCTTCCGTGCGACTTGAGTAGCTGAATAATGTCTTTGGAATTTTTGCCTAATTGGCGGGCTAATTCATAAATACGGGTTTTGGGCATTCAGTCACCTCACGTTAGCTCAAACTGTCATCTATCAAAGCCTGCAAGCGTACGGCAAAACCATTGTCTGTAATAACATATACAGTACGACCGGACTTGCCCACGCATTTAGACATAACATCTCTTTCTCCAAAAATCCGTATTGGCCTTTTGTAGAAAAAGCATTTGTTAACAAACTTCTTTTTTGTATTATCCGACGCATCTACAGCAATTATAACCAGTTGTGCATTTCCTCTTTGAAGAAGCTTTTCCGCAGTTTCTTCCCCGGTATAAAGCATTCCGGCTTTAGTGGATAAACTCAAAAGGGAGGCAATTCTACGATCCATGTTCTGCAAGTTCACCTCTCAACCGGTCATATATTTTTGGCGGGATGGATTGTTTAAAAGATCGCTCTAAGCCTTTTTGTTTACGCGCTCTTTCTAAACATACAGTATCAGGACATACATAAGCACCCCGACCGGGTGTTTTTCCTGTAAAATCTAAAGTAAACTCAAAAGATGCGTCTGCTTCTATCCTAACCACACGTATAAGATCCTTTTTGTTTTTCATTTGAAGGCATCCTGTACATTTACGCATGGGGATTTTTCTTTGTTTCACTTTTCATCTTCCTCCGGAGTTACAGGCAGTTGATTGTCTGTACTTCCCACATCGTAATATTCATCATCGTAGTATTCGTCATCGTAGTATTCGTCATCATAATATTCATCATCATAGTACTCATCATCGTAGTATTCATCATCGTAGTATTCTTCTCCTTCAAAAGTTTCAACAAGAGTTTCCGTTTCATCAGATGATGTAACATCGTCAGTTATTGTTGGCTCATTAACTGCTGCAACTTCATCATTTGCTATATCTTCAGCTCCATCGACTGTTGCAACCTCATCAGCAATTTTTGTAGATTCTTTTTCCAATTTTTGCTTTTCTTTCAGGAAAGCTTCGTAATCTACATTAAGCTCTTCTTTTGTAATAAAATTGAGTCCTTTTGCTTGAGTCTCACTTTTTATATCAATACGCCACCCGGTAAGGCGAGCAGCAAGCCGTGCATTTTGCCCCTCTTTACCTATGGCCAAAGATAGCTGATGATCCGGTACAATAACCTTTGCTGTCATTTCATGAGGATTAATAGCTACTGTATTAACCTTGCTGGGGCTTAAAGCGGAAGCAATAAACTTGACCGGGTCACTGCTCCAGGGGATAATGTCCATTTTTTCGCCTCTAAGCTCTGCACTTACAATATTAACACGATAACCACTTTGGCCTACGCACGCACCTACAGGATCTACATGGGGATTTTTTGAATACACAGCCATTTTGCTACGTATCCCCGGATCTCGTGCTATAGATTTAACTTCTACAGTACCATCATAGACCTCCGGCACCTCTTGTTCAAACAACCGCTTAACCAACTCCGGATTAGTACGTGAGACATTGACCACGGGGCCTTTATTGGTTTGTTTAACTTCTAATATATAAACCTTAATCCGATCTTGAAATTCATAAGGTTCTTTATGCATTTGCTCGCCGGGGTTAAGTATAGCCTCAAGCTTGCCTATGCTTACTATTACATTACGTCTGTCGCGGCGTTGAACTACGCCTGTGATGATATCGTGCTCTTTGGTAATATACTCGTTATAGAGTATTTCTCTTTCAGCTTCTCTAAACTTTTGTACTACAACCTGCTTAGCTGTTTGTGCTGATATTCTGCCAAAATCTTTTGGAGCCACTTCAATTTCTACAATATCCCCAATTTCGTAATCTATTTTGTATTTACGGGATTCTTGCAACGAAATTTGAGTAACTTCGTCCTCAACTACTTCTACAATTTCCTTTTGGTTAACTACTTTTACTTTGCCTGTTTTTTCATCTATGTGTACCTTTATGTTGGCATTTGCACCAAAATTCTTTTTGCAAGCTGATACCAGCGAGGTTTCAATGGCTTCAAAAATGATTTGCTTATCAATCCCCTTTTCTCGAGTTATTTGAGATAAAGCTTCCATCAACTCCGTCGTGCTATCCATAATTCCTCCTCTGCATGTTTTCATATATTTATCATACCATATAAACTAAACGACAGTATATTAGATGTTCTCGGGGGAGTTTCAACTCAGTATCAGTTGTATCTCCGGCTAACGCATCTATAGAAATTATTACCGCATTTTCTTCCAATCGCACCAAAGTACCTTGGATTTTTTTTTGATTATTAAGAACATCAATTGGCTTGTCTAGTTTTACCTCTACTAGTTGGCCAATGTGTTTAGTATAGTGGATGTCTTTAACCAATTTACGTTCAATACCCGGAGAGCTAACTTCTAAAACATAAGCACCGGGTATAGGATCGTTAGCGTCCAAAACGGGTTCTACAGCGTAAGTGATCCTTTCGCAGTCATCTAAAGTTATGCCGCCATCCTTTTCTATATATAATCTAAGAACCTTGCGACCATGTTCTGTTAAAAGCTCAAGGTCATACAGCTCTACATGCTGAGCTTCTATAATAGGCTCAAGTAGTTGCTGTACAGTGGCCAAGATGGGGCTTTTGGGATTTAGCACTTTAATCTTTCACCTATCCTTCTTTATTTTCGCTAAGCCGCGAGTTCACTTTTTGCAAATGAACAAATAATAAGAGTGGGCACTGACCCACTCTTTACATTACTAACTACGTATTTTATAGATTGGTTAAAGAAACCTTAGCATATTTCTGGGAAATTTGCAATGGTTTTTTGCAAAAAATACACGCATTTTTTTGTGCAGCGACCGTGCTCAACCGGTCTCATTTTGTTACCGGTTGGATGGTGCGATTCATTCTTGAAAATGCAAAAATAGTCGGTTATAATCACAATAAAAGGAAAACCCAAAAACGAAATAGAGGGAAAAAATGAATAATCCTATCGATAAAAGAGGCATACTTGATGACGAAATTTTTGCATATAAGATTACAAAAGATAAGAAAGTGTTTATTTCTTGCGAGGGAAAACAGGTCACTACGCTAAGCGGTAGTAAAGCCGAAAAATTTATTGCTGACATTGAAAACGCTAAAGGCAAAGACGTTCAACTTATTATGGCCAAAGTAACAGGCAATTTCAAAAGAGGCAATGAAAAATTATTTAAAGGAAAAAAATAAATCTCCAAACATTAATATAAATAAAAAGGCTGTATTTACACAATCGTAAACACAGCCTCTTATTTACTCTAATCAATTAACATTCCTGATACTTTATCTTCCAATAAGTCGCTTATACCAAGGCCCTGCCGCCCCTTTGCGCTCTTTACGCAAAGTTTCCATCTCTTTTTTAGATTTCATCCCCTTCATATGCACTATATACATTCCGGCTACATCAACTTTAACAGTTTTCTTTATAGGTAAGGCATCAAATACAACTTTATCACACATTAAAGTTACTATTTGCGGCCCTACTTTTGCTTTTACCAGTGGCATCTTCATAAATTTATTCCACCTAGGCATTTGATCATGAACTGCTTTAGGAAAATTTGCATTTGAAAGTTTATCCTTTTTTTTATCAATTACGTAGATAGACATAGGCTGTTTACTTCGCTCAATCATAGAGTTATGGTCAGCCAGTTTAGAGCCGGCCCAGCGATTAAAAAAATATATTGCTGCAATTATCACTGCCACTACTATAAAACCTATGACTAATATATCCCAAAGATCCATCAGAAAAGTCCCCTTTCGCTGTATGCGGTCTGTTGTATTGACCCAAAGTATAGCACGATTCATATGAATTTTGCAATGCATCAAAAACCATGTATAATTGTAACTTAGAAAGGGGTATGCAGCAATCTTTGATCTTACTTTTTCAACCATAACATTTACCATTAATATCATCTTCGCCATAATCGTAGTGTTTTACGAAAGAAGAAACCCTGCGGCTACTTGGGCATGGCTTATGGTTATTGCTCTTATACCCATTGGCGGATTTTTTATATATTTGATATTAGGTCGTGACGGGCGCAAATATCGTGTTTTTGCAGAAAAAACCCGCTATGATGAAGCACTTTTAGTTAGCTATTTAGAGATGGACGACAATGTTGACACCTTTTGGAGACAGCAAACTCGATATGTAACCCAAGAAAATATCATGCAGATGCAGGGTGCAGAACATATGAATGATTTGGTTTACCTCAATTTTTTTGCGGGTAACGCTGCTTTTTCTTCTAATAATAAATTGGAGCTTTACCATGATGGTAATTCTGCTTTTGAATCGCTTATTGAAGATATCAGCAATGCAAAACATTTTGTCCATATCCAATATTATATTTTTCGTAACGATTCAACAGGGCGGCGTCTGGTTGATGCTCTTGCTAAAAAAGCTTCTGAAGGGTTAGAAGTGCGGTTGTTGATAGATGGCACGGGTAATGTCTTTAATCCTTCTTCTTTGTACCGGCCACTTATAGCCGCCGGGGGACATTTAAGTGTATTTTTGCCGCCACATTTTATTAGGTTAAATTTTCGTAATCATCGTAAAATAGCTGTTATGGATGGTGTTATAGGTCATATTGGCGGTATGAATATTGGTGATGAATACCTTGGGCTTTCCAAGCGTTTTGGCTACTGGCGGGATACCCACTTACGCATGACCGGGGACGGAGTTAATCACTTAACTTTACGTTTTATGATGGATTGGAATTTTTGTGTAGCAAAAGATAGCCGAGCTTTAGAATTGCATAATAAGTACTTCCCAAAACATACATATGTATCCGGGTCCGGTATTCGGATGCAAATAGTATGTAGCGGGCCGGATACGCGCCACCCCAGTATTTTGTATGGCTATAATAAAATGCTTACAGAAGCTAATAAATCTATCTATATACAAACACCTTACTTTGTGCCTGACGAAAGTATGTTTGTTAACCTTCGCATGGCAGCATTATCCGGGCTGGATGTACGTATTATGATACCGGCCAACCCCGACCACCCATTTGTCTATTGGGCAGCTTTATCTTACCTTGGTGATCTGCTGGATGCCGGAGTCCGTTGTTATGAATATGAAAATGGCTTTATCCACAGCAAAGTAGTTATGATTGATTCTAAAGTTTGCTCTGTTGGTACCGCTAATATGGATGTACGCAGTTTTAAGCTTAATTTTGAAAGCAATGCATTTATCTACGACGAGCAAACAACTATTAAATTAGAGGAAGCTTTTATGCGGGACATTGTTTTTTGTAGGCAATTAACATTAGAAATTTACCAAAATCGCTCAAAGTGGACAAAAATAAGAGAATCTTTATCCAGACTACTATCACCATTGTTATAATTTCGCAAGAGGCTTAATTTTGATGTGTGGTTTAATTTTGATGTAACAATATACATGATTTCATGTACGAGAGGAGTATAAAAATGAACGCAAGTAGTAAAAGTGTAGAGGTTCCTATAACTGAGGATCAAATACAAAATATGCTTAATTTAAGTGAGTATTGCTTTATTTTATGGGATCAACAAGGCAAAATTATTGATTGCAGTTTAGCAACATTAAAATTTTTTGGAATTTCAACTAAAGAAAAATTTAATAAAAATTTTGAAAAACTCTCCCCGGTGTATCAACCAAATGGAGAGCTTTCCAAAAATACGCTGGCTAAAAAGATAGGGCACGCTTTTTTATTTGGCAGCACATCTTTTGACTGGCTACATAAAAAAAGTAATGGATGCCATATAGATTGTTGCGTTCATTTAGCCCCTATGGAATATTTGGATCAAAAAGTTGTATGTTTATACATCAAAGAAAATTTTTGCAATTTGATTGATATTAAAAATCCTGAAAACACCACTCAAAATCAGCCTAATGTAAATATTATAAATGATTATATTCACGTTCTATTGGACTATGCCCCCATTGCCTGTTTCCTTTTCAACAGCAATTTTGATGTTATAGATTGCAATCATCATGCTATAAAACTGTTTGAAATGGATTCAAAAGGAGAAATGAACCGCTCATTTATAGCTAATAATGCTCCTAAAAATCAGCCTAATGGGCAAGATTCAACTGAATATGCTGCCAGTTATCTTATGCAAGCTTTCCAACATGGCATGGTAGAAACAAAGTGGACAGTTAAAACAAAATCAGGAAAAGAATTTGTTAATGATGTTACTGCCGTAAGAGTACCGTATCAAGATGATTTTGCTGTAATGGTTTATCTTAGGGAAAATAATAAGCATTTTGAATTTGCAAAACAAATGCATGAAAGACGTTTAACAGAACGCAGGTTACAAGCTATGTTAGATTCATCACCTCTATGCACTTTTCTTATGGATGAAGATTTTAGTGTAGTAGACTGCAACCAAGTAGCTGTTTCCCTATTTGAGTTTAAAAGCAAAAAAGAATTTATGGATAGTGTACACCAAATTGTTGCCTATCATCAAGGAGGCATTTCTTCGGAAGCCGAAATATTGGGCAAGGTAAAAGAGGCATTTGAGGTAGGCCATGCCAAATTGGAATGGATGGCCGGAACAATGTCTGAAAAAGAGATTCCTTTAGAATTTACAATTGTGCGAGTCAAACTTGAAGATAAAAACCTTGTAATTATCTATGCGCAAGATTTGACAGAATTTTACAAATATCAAGAGGCAGAAAGAAGAACTAAACAAAGACTACAAACCATGCTGGACTCATCGCCCATAGCCTGCATAATAGCAGACAAAGACTATGTAGTTTTAGAAGCTAATCAAAAGGCAGTTGAGCTTTTTGAATTAATGGATAAAGATGAGTTTTTCAGAAGATTTAATGAACTTTCTCCTGAGTATCAACCCGATGGAAGAGGATCTAAAGAAAAATTTTATGAAAAAGCACGTATAGCTTTTGAAGCGGGCAATGTACATTTTGAGTGGATGCATGTTACTGCATTTGGCGAATTAATGCCCTGTGAAGTTTCTCTTGTAAAGGTAGAATTGCAGGACAACAATTTACTGCTTGGCTATATACGAGATTTGCGCGAGCTTAAAAAGGCAATTTCTATGAAAGAGCATTTAGAAGAACTAGCCTATAAAGACCATTTAACAGGTTTATATAATAGACGCTATTTTATGGAAGAAGCAAAACGTACGTTTGAATTAAGTAGCCAAAACAACTTTCCGTTTTCTATACTAATGCTCGATGTAGATCATTTTAAAAAAATCAATGACACTTACAGCCATATGGTAGGTGATGAAGTTCTTAAAATTTTGACAATGCGCGTACTAAGAGTGTTGCGCGACAACTCCATAATGGCAAGATATGGCGGCGAAGAATTTATTATCATGTTAAAAGATACAAATTTAGAAAATGCCCTTAAAGCTGCATCAAGGATACAAAAAACTATTGCAAGCTCAAATTTTTCAATTGATAGCCTAGATATTAAAATTACAGCATCTGTAGGTGTGGCCTCAAATACAAATTTAAATTTGAGTTTACAAGATATTATAGCAAATGCTGATGCTGCAATGTACCGTGCAAAAAAAGCCGGGCGTAATACTATATCAGACTAATTTAAGAATAAAGCCTTATCGTAATCAGTAAAGATGCAATGATGCCCACAAGGTTTGCAAACAATGCTCCGGCAAGGGTAAACCTTGTCTTTGTGATTTTTAGGCTCATAAAATAGACACTCATAGTATATACTACTGTTTCAGTACTGCTCATCATAATTGAAACAAACCTGCCTAAAAAACTATCCGGCCCATATCGTTCAAACAAGTCTAAAAGCAGACCGGTAGATGCTGCTGAAGAAATAAGCCGCATTATAGTCAAAGGAACAGCTTCCGTTGGATATCCCAAATGGTCTGTTAACGGAGCAATAAGATAATTTAAAATATCTAAAAATCCGGAAGCTCTAACCATACCTACGGCTATCATTAACCCTATTATGGTAGGAAGGATATTTAAAACGGTAGTAAATCCGTCCTTTGCACCTTCTATAAATGTATCATATACAGGAACTTTTCTGCTAAGTCCGTACAGCAATATGGAAGCAAATGTGAGTGGAATCATCAAATCTGATATAATCATCAACCATCTCATAATTTGAAACCTGCTCCTTTCCAAAAGATAGCTAAAAGTAAGTGAATTTCTCCTATTAGGAGCTTATTCACTAAACGCTATAATATGCTTGAAATAATGGAGCAAGGCTCGTTGCCGTGTCTATAGGCTCATTTCGTATATTTTTATCATCAACTGATCAATAGCTTCTGCGTTTTGTATATAATTGTATCATACGGATTTGCACATATAAAAGTGGACGACCCCAACACCAATATAATCCTTACGTTGACAATAAAAGGGCTTCCATGTATTATTTTGTTAAGACTTAGATAAGTCTAAACAGTCACCAATTTATGTTAAGTCCTTTGGTGGCAAAATTGCCCATAATGGGCGGATAGGAGGTTTAGAATGAGTGTTGTCAATTTAGGTGGGCTTTCAGTTTCAAAAAATTCTTACCGTAGGGCAAGACAAATTGTTGAAAACAAACAAGGAGGCACTAAAAAAACAGCCGCTGACGTTTTAGCTTCTCTTCGTCAAATGAAACCCGGTTGGACAATTGATACAAGCTCAAGCAATTGGGGGCCGGGTGTACGTAACCTTGAGATATGCTCCGACATACTTAACCGAATGGCAGAAGATCCTGACGCAATGGTAAAATACAAGGCTTTTATACTGGATTTAGAGGATCTTGTCCCGGAATTGGAAAAATGGGCACAGCAAAACGAAGGGAAATCTCTAGACTTTAAGTTTGTTTTGGATACTGATGGTACCAGAGCCATAAGTATGGTTAAAACTTTGCTGGGCGGAGAAAAGCGCACTACTTTTGAATTACCAAACGACGGTTCATCTTGGGCAGAGCTTATAAATCAAAAGCTTGCTGCTTTAAATGAAGGCCGTGCAGAAAGTGCAGACGGATCAAGTAGCTGGCTTGGATAGTAGCTAAACTAAAAACAGGTGATTGATTCCGATTTATCAATCATCTGTTTTTTTATTTTCACTCTGTAAACCGGTATCCAATCGGTGACAAAATGAGACCGGGTTGACCATAATAAAAACCTGTCCGCTACAAGCTATGGAAGGAAAAAAGCAAATGAGTAGCTTTTGGAAATATGCATAAAATTAATGTGTCTGTAAGGCACCTGGTAGAATTTATATTGCGGGGCGGAAGCATTGATTCCGGCTTTTTTTTAAGCCCGACTCGGGCTTTAGAGGGTACTAGAGTTCATCAGCGAATCCAACGATTGCGCAAAAATGAGGCGGAGGATGTAGGAGGCATATACAAAAAAGAAGTGCATTTAAGTGCTGAATACGAATATGAAGGTATCTGTTTTTGTATAGAGGGACGAGCAGACGGTATATTTACCTTAGATGGTGAAGTTACTATTGAAGAAATTAAGTCCACTTTTATGACACTATCCCGGATTGAGAAAAATACCGATCATTGGCATTGGGCACAAGCTAAGTGTTATGCTTACATGTATGCGCTTTTTCAGAAAATTGATGAAGTATCTTGCGCTTTGATATATGGACATATTGAAACGAATGACTTGATCACTTTTGTTGAGTCTTTTTCTACTAAAGTCTTAGAGTCTTTTGTTTTGGGGCTTATAGAAAAATATTGGGATTTTGCCCAATTAGAAATAGATCGTAAAGCTGAAGTTTGTCTAACAGGTAAAGCACTTCAATTTCCATTTGGAAGTTATCGTGAAGGGCAGCGGGAATTAGCTGTTTCCATATATGCTGCAATCCGTAATAAGAAGAAGCTCTTTGCACAAGCACCTACAGGTATTGGTAAAACTATGGCGGCCTTATTTCCTGCTGTTAAGGCACTATCTGAGGGCATGGGCGAGAAAATTTTTTACCTCACTTCTAAGGTTGTACAACGGCAGTTAGCTGAAAACACTTTAAAATATATGGTTGACAAAGGTTTGGTTATCTGTTCGATTACCTTAACCGCAAAAGAAAAAATTTGCATTCAAGAAAAACGAAGCTGTAACCCGCTTCATTGCAATTATGCTAATGGGCATTTTAATCGTGTTAATGCTGCCATTTTAGATTGCATCCGCAACGAAATTATTATTACCCGTGACATTGTAGAAGAATATTCACATAAACATCAAGTATGCCCGTCAGAGTATGCTTTAGACTTGGCAATATTTTGTCATGTAGTTATTTGTGATTATAACCATGTATACGACCCAAAAGCTAAACTAAGGCGATTTTTTCAAGATGGTGGAGATTTTATTCTTTTGCAGGATGAGGCTCATAATCTGGTTGACCGAGGACGAGAAATGTTTTCTGCCGGTGTCCACCGAAAAGAATTTGCTGCGTTACGCAAAGATCTGGGGCGTGAGCATTCTCTGTATAAGTCTCTTGGTTTGGTAACTAAAAAAATACGTTCCGGCGATTTTCAGCTTAAAGAGTTGACCGATAGCTTAGGTGAGTTTAGCTCTACATGTGAATTGTGGCTTAAAGAAAATTCCGGTGAGAACTCAAATGATTCACTGCCGGACGAGTTAGAAAAAATATTATCAGTGTATTTTACCACCTTAGATTTTTTGCGGATATCGGACCTTTATGATGAAAGATATATCACTTATAAGGATTCTGATTATATCAGGCTATTTTGCCTGGATCCATCTTACTTATTGGGGCTGGAGCAAAAGAAATCTCGGGCATGTATATTTTTTTCTGCAACGCTTACTCCATTGCCATACTTTCAGGGAATTTTAGGCGGCTGTAGTGATGACTTTCTATTACGCATTAAATCTCCTTATCCAAGAGAAAATCTGTGTTTGGTAATTGATAGTCGCGTTTCTACCAAATATAAGCATAGGGATCAAAGTTTGGAAGCAATTGTAGAAAGTCTATATGCGATGGTAACAGCTAAACCGGGTAACTACATGGCTTTTTTCCCTTCTTACGCTTATTTAGACCAAGTTTATGAACGTTTTGCAGATAAATACAAGCACATAGAGGTTATGCAACAACAGCAAAAAACAGTGGATGAAAAAGAATTTCTTGCCCGATTTGAACCATCATCATGCTTGCTGGGATTTGTAGTACTAGGCGGTGCATTTTCAGAAGGTATTGATTTAAAAGGGGATCGTTTGATAGGTGCTGCAATAGTTGGAGTAGGACTTCCTCAAATTTCGCATGAAAGGGATGTAATTTCGGAATATTTTACTGCAAATGGAAAAAACGGCTTCGATTACGCTTATATATATCCGGGAATGAACAAAGTTTTGCAAGCAGCAGGAAGAGTAATACGTACAGAAACTGACAAAGGAGTAGTGTTTCTAATTGATAGCAGATATACAGAACTAAGTTATCGCAGGCTATTTCCAAAGGAATGGGAAGGATATATAAAATTAACAAACAGAGATAGGCCGGAAGATGTGTTAAGAGATTTTTGGGGATAACTTAAATTCAAACCTAAAATGAAAAGTTTGATCAAAAACTCATTTTTAAATTTATGTAAAAAAGATCTGCTGCTAATTAGCAACAGGTCTTTTTTATAATGCCATCTTTAGCTGTGAACATGATCAAAGTTTGGTGAACGATTTTTGTTCATCGAACTCACGTTAATTTAAAACGCAAAGCGATTCAAGTCCTCATCAGTAATTTGGGTTTTATTGCCAACCAGCCCTACAATCAAATGACTATTATCATGATGATCAAATATCATGCGGTTTAATAACTTAAATCCTTCAATATCGCCTGTATTGTTAACATGAAAGCGAGGTCTGGTGCAATAATGCATGATATCTTCAATTTTAATATGTTTCTCATCTATAAAAGAAACAGGGATCTTTTGAGAAATCAACTCTTCCATACGTCCGGTTAATTCAGCTAAATCAATTTTAGGATCGTTTTTAAAGCGTAGCACAAAGCCATTACGAACATCACCATGCTCATAACGTTCTTCGGTCATTTCTGAAAGAAGATGTTGTATCAGATCTTCCGCAGTATGAGCCATTTTGCGATATTTGATAGTATCAAATGAAATTTTTGCAATGTCCTCCGGAGCAGGCCCAAATATAGATGTCCGTGTAATGACTATTTCTGATCCTACGCCTATTAAAAGTTCTGCGTTCCGCTTGTCAAGAAGCGGGTACAATAATTCAAAATGTTCTACCACTACCCGCTTACCTTGTTTAATCGCTGCCTTAACTGCTTCAGCCATTGTACCTAATTGCGTAAAAGCCGATTCAAAGCGGACATCTAAATGATATGTGTGATTTGAATAAAAGCTACTACTTTCTTCTTCGTCCAATAAATCTAAAATGGGTAAAGGTCGTATATTAACTCCTGCATCATCGTTGGTAAGCTCCAATCCCGGGAACATGCCTTTTATAAGAAGGCTTTTGCCGGAAGCCGGCTCGCCCATTACTCCAATTAACTGATCTAGCGGACTTAAATGGAGATGAGATAATTGCATACCCAACTGCACCATACGTTGGTCGCCTCTGGGAGCAAAATACAAACTGTATAAGTGGTTTTTTTGTAAAGGATTAATAGTCATATGGATACATCCTCCAATTCTTTTTTCATGATTGAAAGTGCTACGTCCGGATACTCTATGCTAAGTAGACCCATAGCAGATAAAATATATTGGCGGTCAATTAATATCCGGGATGATTTTGGTCGCAAAGATTCCGGCACAGATTCATTATATAAAGCGTGGGTGACAATTTTTGAGACATCACGATTATGAATCAGTGCGCCCCCTGTGGCAATAAGTGTTTTCACTTTTGTTAAATCCTTGCCGGATTGCAACCAAGTTTGACCCAGAGGTGTATATGTTTCTTCAATGATTCCTGCGTGCCGCGCGGATGCTGTTTCAACTGCCGCCGCTGCTAAGGCAAAATCTAATGCTGATTGTTCCGGGGTATTTGGCATAGTATCAGGATTTTGCTCTGTATGTTTTATCATTTCAACTATTTTTTGAGGCTTTAGACCGGATAACTGAGAAAGCCTCTCAAGACCTACGGCTGTAGAAATTCCCGCCGCGCTGTAGCGCATACCAATATCGCCTTCAACTGTCCTTTTTGCCCAGGGTTCCGGCAATCCCTTTATTACGGTATTTTCCAGTGTTGGCGCACCTGATGCCATAGAGTAGACATCGGTTGTTGCTCCGCCTAAATCTACAGCAAATAATTCACCTAAGCCGGGCCGGGAGTCCGTTCCCTTTGCCAATAATTCCATAGCTTGCAATACGGCCGCAGGGGTGGGCATCATAATCCCACTTATTAACTCTGCTTCGCGAGATAATCCCTTCGCATTAATAATCTGACGAAGAAACAGATCTCGAATATGCCGTTGAACAGGTTCAATATTTAGCTTTTCCAGTTGAGGCAGTACATTTTCACAGCGATAAACTTCACGTTTGGATAAAATTTTTTCGCATTCAGCGGCACAAGACCGATTTCCCGCCAAAAGTATTGGGAAATCGGCCTTGCAATCTACAAGCATTCCGGCATTGTGTAAAATACAATCTTGGTTGCCGCCATCAGTGCCACCTGTAAGCAAAAAAATATCCGGCTTTATATTCGCTATCTCTTCAATATCTTCGTCGATCAATTGATACGAGTAAACTTTCATTACCTTTGCGCCTGCACCTAAAGAGGCTACTTTTGCCGCCTCAGCAGTAAGAGCGGGAACAAGGCCGCTTGCGACCATTCGTAAGCCGCCTGCTGCACTGGAACATGCCAAACGCTTTTGAAAATTTTCAAGCCCCGTTTGCTTTTTAAGTTTTGCTAATGCAAACTCAAGACCCTCACCCACATCGGTTTCTACTGTGGTATATGAAGAAGCAGTGTCTATTAATTGTCCCGCTTCAATGTCAACAGCGGTTACTTTGGTAAAGGTACTGCCAAAATCAATAAGCAGGATAGCTTGCAATTACAGTTCCTCCTATTCGATACGCAGATCTTTACGCAAATCTTCAATGGCAGTTTCGGGAGATGTTCCCGCAGGATACACTCGGCTAAAGCCCATTTCTAAAAAGCGTTGTTCCACTTCTTCAAAAGGCTGTTTGCCCACCACGATATTGCCACCCACATATAACAGGATATCTTTAAGACCGGCCTCATTGCATCTGTCACGAAAGCCGCGGCAGTCCAGTTCTCCATGACCATATAGGGAAGAAACAATTATGGCATCGGCAGCAGACTCAATAGCTGCTTCAATATATTCTTCTTGTGATACCATTACGCCTAAGTTAATAACCTCAAAACCAGCATCAGTAAATGCGTGATAGAGGATCTTATTACCTACTGCGTGAACATCAGCACCGATTACACCGATGACTAGTTTTTTCTTTTCCATTACTCACTTCCTTAATGTATCATCTATAACACGTCAAACTCCAGATCTAAGAGTGGGCCGTGTTGCTGCGCACCGTAAACATCGGTTTCTCCCAAGTCTCCGGAAGCAATTGGACGTATGATGGTAATTTTAATTGCGTTAGCCTGATAAAACTCCACAATATTGATAATATCTATTGGACTAATTTTATATAAGTCGCAAATAAGTTGCTCGTTGATAATATTTGCCTTGCAGACTTTTTCAAACCATTGATAATCTTTAAACATGATATCAAATGTGAGTTCATAAGGCCCTGCATTCTTACTTCGGATAACTTCAGTAATATCTATCAATTTCATTTATTAAACCCTCCCCTACAGTTGAATAATATCTATGGGAAACATACCGGCCGGTTCATACTTTTCCAGTTTTAGCAGATGGTAGACACTAAATGCATAGACTTCTCCGGCTTGAAAATCACTTGGGGAATAAGGAAAGGCTAAATTTCCGGCAGTGGAGCGTCTACCCTCATAGCCATAATGGAGCATTGTTGATCTGGCAAAAGCACAGATGGTATCAGCTTCTTTTTGAGTAGGAGCAGTAACATCAATTATTATGCCAAGCTCATGGCAGCCTTCAGTTGTTGGATTAGGCTCTAACTCTGCCATTACGCCATCGCGACCATATATTTTAAAGTTAAGATTATAACTAAGTAACGCATCCATCTCCGCAAAGTTGTCAGCAACTCGATCCCTAACACCTTCTATAATTTCATCAATTTTAGAAATCATCATCGGATCTCTGGTACCTGCGATAGAAACAGTTCGGTAGCCAACAAGTTTAGCCCCTTCCAATTTAATCGTATAAGGATCTGAAGGGACAAATTTAGTTCCGCGAACCAGTACAGTATTTTCTGTTTCCTGTTCAAATTCGCAATTGTGCAAATCAAGGTGTCCACCGGGGCCGGGTAAAATATAAGGGTTAGTTTTTTCATAGAGAGTATGAGCAGCTACTGATAAAGTTGTGCATTTTCTGGCCGGAGAGAGAGGTTCCACACGGAAGTAGTCCTCACCTATGTAGCCAAACATGCAATCGCTGCCACTTCCCGGAGTAGCGCAGATGGCTGCACATTCCAATATTTTTCCCAAATGAAGAGACAGAGCAATATCGTAACCCATCTTAATAGGCAATGCAGCAAAACATGCCGGGTCATAAGCACGGCCTGCTAAGATTACACTAGGTTTTACGCCATTGCTGCCTTCTTTATCAAATGCTCTGATAAAAGGCTCTACTCCAATTTGCCCTACTATTCTGCTGGTAGCATCTATTTCTTCTTCCGTCAAAGAAGATATTAAATTACCCTTTTTCAAGGACACCATAGTGTCTTGCACCAGTTCACACTTTATCCTTTCCTTGAACAGTTCAGAGTAGATTAATGCCAAATTAAAATGCAGATCATTTTCCTTTGCGATTTCTTCCACAATCTCATAGCACCAATTTAAATGAGGTACACCCCCACTGCCTCCCGCTGTACCAACAACAACAGGAATATTGTTTTTAACTCCTGCTTTTATCATTATTTCAAGATCGCGCTTAACAGCATCGCGGTCAGTAAAAGATTTACCTGAACCCAAATAATATGGGCCGGGATCAGTAGATCCTCCATCAGCAGCAATCAAATGAGGTTTTCTTTTCATTCCCTCTTCAAAAGATGACATAGGAAAGCCATAACCAAGAATTGCTGTAGTTGATAGAATACGAAATTCTTCTTTTTTAGTTTCTTCCATAATGTAGTAATCCCCTTAATCTTGTTTGAGCAGGGCAATAATCCGCTGCATTTCGTTGTTAACAATCATGTAGCCTTCATCTACCCCCATGCCGGGTTTAGCCAGTATTTGAACCGGCCGGGTTGCCATAGCAAGATGTACGCAAATTTGAGCGGAGCGATCAGTTTCATTGCATGTACCGCCTTGATACGCTCCAACGCCTTTTTCTTTGCAATAGAGAACTGCCTCCACAGTATTTCCGATACCACCTAAATCCGGTGTTTTAATTTGCACCATATGGCCTGCTTTGTTGTCAGCAAAATATTTGATATCTTCTAATGTGTTGCACCACTCATCGGCTACCAATTCTACATTAATGTTTCGCTCGTCTAATAACTTGGTTAATGTAGACAAAGCTATCATTTGTTGTTCTCGATCCTCTACATCCATGGGGCCTTCAATTCTCAGCTTAAAAGGAGCCGCCGCTTTTTCCAGCGTAGCCAGATAATCAGCCATTGCGGAATAATTATCATTGCCAAACACAATCCCAATGGTGCCGTAAACATCAAGATGAAGTATGGGGGCATAATTGTTATCTAAGCGTAAATCTAAAATTCGATTTCGCAACCAAGTAACATACTCTAACAGCAATTCCCCTTTTTCTCCTAACTTGGTTTTAACATTATTTATCAGACCATGAGGTAATACATGTGCTCCCTTTAAAATCATTTTGTCAGAGTTATCATACCGATTATCTCCCGACTGAGTGAAAATAGGGATAGGGCTTGCAATTAACCGAGTTCCATACTCTTGAGCGATAACCTGACACATCATCTGCTTTTTAGATTTAGCCACAGCATCCAAAATAGCCTGAGATATACCGTAACGAATGGCAGTATGCAATGGCTGATTATTTATAGTCATAGCTTCAAGCGCATCTGCCATTTGCCGAAAAGTAGTAATCTCCCGGCCTACCAACGCAGGAAAAACATGTTCTTCAATCAATGGGATAAAGTCTTTGGCTAAAAATAGCGGATCTCTTCCCCCTGCACCTGAATATTGCACTGCTGCACAATCTCCATGGGCTACTTGGCCATCCTCCAAAACCAACATAACCGAAATAGATTCTCCGGCCTGACGTACTGCTGAAAATCCGGGCGTTACCGGAGAGCCTTTATAAGCGGAGCCATCGGCAACGGCACCTTCTTTAATTGCTCGCTGGTCATCAAAAAAGAAACCCGTTCTTCCCGGTGAACATACACCTTTAATGATTTTCATGATTCCCCCCTATTTTGGACGCCCAACTAAACGACCATTACTTATAGCATACACATCATCTATAACCATTTGGAATGATGCTTTTCGATTTTCCTCTTTGGCTCTTGCATCAACTTTCTGCTTGTGGAAGTCCAACAACTCCGGAGTCAAAGGCAAATTACCGGGGTTAAAAATACGAACAGCACCATCATTGTCTCTAACAGGTAATAATTTACCGGCATTAACACGAGCAGGAGCAAATGGAATATCAAGTACACCTGCTTGAAAAGCGCGTACTGTTCCAACAGCAATATCACCTTCACCAAGTTCAAAGACTTTTTCGATAATGCAACGAGTTTCGGAAGAGATGATTTCACTTTCGTCATTCATGTCTTTACCACTGACTGTTTGATCTGACAGCATAGAAATTATCTGCTTAGTACAGCGTAATCCCTGGGCATTAGCTTCCATAGTAGGAATGCCGATAGCTTCATGAGGTGTCTTGACTATAACTTTTGTTGCACCGGAAAGTGCAGCTACTGTACTTCCCCATGAAATAACAGAAAATGCTTTAGCTTCATCTTGGGGGAACCCGCCCATCCATTGATGCAAAACAGTGGTGACATCAACATTATCGTAGCCATATTTACGCAAGTATTCTTCTGTTAGAGCTTGAAGAGTTTTGATGGCGGCAACATCTTGCAAAAGATTGCCACACTGCCCATAACCAACTGTAATATTTTTTACGCCCTGTTCTGCTGCAAGGAGACTTTCAATAATCGCTACAGAGTGAGAAATACATGGGGGCACTAAAGTTCCGGTAAGCGGCCCAAAAGGTTCCCTATTTATAGAAGCTCCCGCTTCTTCATACATTCCGGTAAGCCTATCCACATACTGCCAATCAAGAAGAGTTTGAGTCAAGTCAGCATTTTTGGCATAAGGAATGTTATAACTGATTCCTCCGCCCTCGTTACTTGTAAAACCACCGTTATAGGTTATCTCGGCTAATAATCTGGCATCGGGGGTACCATGACGTACTTGAACAGGAACATCCATAGCCTCTATAATTTGGCGGCAACCATATATGCCATGGTTAACAGCCGGAAATCCATTGAGCAGGGATTTTCCTTCTTTAATGGATTCTTCAATTCCCATTTGAGCTTTTCCAAAACGATTTTGCCGGGTATAACTGTCTATGGTTGTGGGCAAAAGGTCGGCCTCGCCCTCATTTTGCAGATATTTTAACAATTTAATATGATCAGGGATCAATGCAACACCGGCACGTGGTTGGATCAATGTCTTTCCTGACTCTTTAGCTTTTAACAGCTTGAGGGCAAAAATCTTGTTTTCCGGCAAATTTTTATGATACTCAATGGCCTCGTCCATGTTTACATATCTTCCGGTAGACCACTGTTGAAGTACTTCTTCTCGCTGGGCGTAAAATGTTTCATCACTAAGCCGTTTGTTTGTGAGAACCATATCTTGGCTCCTTTTGGATAAAATTAGATAAATTTTTTTGGTAGGTCATTAGACTTCCATTTCTTTTAAGATTTCGTTAACTTCGGCTGTCATAATTTCATATGGCTCCGGATGACCGGTCCACAGCCTAACTTGCAGTGCTCCTTGATTGACTAACATACCAAGCCCATTAATAATTTTACAACCCATCTCCTCAGCTTCGATAAGAAATTGCGGTTTTAAGGGATTGTATGTAGCATCAAGGCATACAGGTTTATGGTTAAGCTCAGTTTTATCAATCCATGTTTCATTGGTGTTAGGATACATTCCTATACCGGACATATTCATTACAACTGTGGAAGCATTAACCATTTTAAGCATTTTTTCTTTTTCAGAATAACGACAGGATTTGGCTATAGGCCCAAAGTTACTGTTTAGCTCTTCTGCAAGTTTTTCAGCAGATTCGTTGATATCACAGACATAAAAATTTTTTGCTCCATGGTGGGCAAGAGTAAAGCACACAGCTTTGCCGGCTCCGCCACAACCTAAGTTAAAAAATGTGTTGTTGGCCGGATCAACTCCGTTTTGTTTAAGATCAGATACGCATCCTTCACCATCAGTATTATAGCCCTTGAGAGTGCCACTATTATTGACCACTGTATTGACAGCACCCATTTTTTTTGCTAAATCATCCAATTCATCCAAATATTTGAGAATTTCAACTTTATTTGGTTTGGTAACAGCAAAACCGGGCACATTCATCCAGCGCAAAGCATTTACAACATTACCTAAATGCTCATTAGTAATTTCAATTGGAAAATAACAGCCATCAAAACCTATGGATTTATACGCAGCATTTTGCATACGTGCAGAAAATGATTGACGCAAGGGCATTCCCAATAAAGGAATCAGTTTTGTATCAACAGAAATTGGAACAAACACGATTACCTCCTTCCATTTGTTGGAATAACTTTATTTTCGCAAAGCAGCCCACATCTATATACATTATACCACCCTTAGGAAATATTTCACGAAAATTTCCTAAGATTCATTCTAATTATGGTATGTCCCGTTAATCTGAATATTATGAATTGGTAATGTTCTAAAACTATTGCGACAAAAACCTGCATCCAAAAAAGAGCCTATGGCGATTAAAAAATCGCAACAGGCTCTTCTATTAGGTGGTTATAACATCCATTGTGTTAAATAAAGCAGAAAAAACCCCGGTATACCTAAAACTCCAACAACAAACATTGTCATCAAATTAACACCCACGGCAAGACCTATGGGTGCAAGCAACATATTAAAAGCTAAAATACCAAACACACCTATAACAATATTTCGTGCTACAGTAAAAACGATTTTTAAGTGCCGACTAAAAAATAAAATCGACATAAGACCTAATCCAACTAACATCATCCAAAGCCAGTAATTCAAAAGAGCCTCCCCTCCCTATCAATAGCACATTTATAATATATTAATCTACATTGTAATGCTTTAGTCGGCTCATTTTTTCAGAAATAAGGCCCTTTTTTTTACACATATCCAAGTAATACATGTATTTCAATTGCACCGATTGGATTTCATAAATGATACTGTCTATTAGCAGAGGCTCAATGGCTTCATTAAATCTGCTATGTAAATCATCAAGCTCCCATCGCAACGCTTCTGCAGCAGACATTATGCTCAAGTTTTCCTCCTCAACGGTTAATTTAGATAATTTAACAGGTTTGCCTTGTTCATCTAAAAGATGCTCTCGTACTTCCGAAACTAATGCTGACATAACTGCCTCCTTTGTTTTTAGTTTCACTCACTGAGAGATTAGCACTAAGCCTATCTCGTACATACACTATTACATATATATTTTAGTCAATTAAGGAAAAATTTATTCCTTAATTTGGAAAAAAAGAGAAGGTGTTATGTATAATATCAATGAATTTTCACAAATAGAGATAAAAAAAGAGCAATTGATAGCAGAACGACTAAGTACACTTATATATCTTGACAGTTTATTAATATATAAAGATGTAGGCAGGCTTTGGGATGTAGTTGCTGAAATGAAAAAAGCAGAGCAAAATTGGCCTTGCAGAATGAGGCGTGATGAATGGTTTAAAGTAATGGATGATATACAAACTGACATTAATTTATCTAATCTATGGATTGTAACAGTAGAAGATATACAAGAGAATGTACCGGGTGCAATTGTAGGGCACCGCGCAGTACTGTTTGAAAATAATAATGGAGATATCTATGTAATATTTAGAGGCACAGGAAGCCATGAAGAATGGGAAGATAATGCCAAAGGGATGTATCAACCGGATACATTAGGGCAAAATATAGCAGCGCAGTTTGTAAAAAGAATCTATGAGCATTATGGAAAATATAAAAAATTTAAACGTATAATTGTAGCAGGGCATTCTAAAGGAGGAAACAAAGCGCAATATGCTACTATAACCTTACCAAACGAATATATTGATCTATGTTTTTCTTTTGATGGCCAAGGATTTTCTGCTGCTTTTTTAGAAAAATACAAAAATGAGATAGAACAGAGAAAGCAAATAATACATCTGGTATCAGAAAGACGTGGATTTGTTCATGCTTTAGGATTTCAGATAAAAGAAACAATCTATTATTCAGGCCGAAGGGGGGATCGTCGTGACAATCTTCCTTATGGTGAGCCTCTTGGAAACTTTCATGCTCCTGATGCCCTGCGCAATGCTATTGGTATGCTAGGGATGCAAAGCATGGATTACTATATCCCATACATTGTTAATCTAATAGTTAGGTATTATTTAGAGACTCCAAAATATCTCCTTCGCTTAGAAGAAACAGCACTAGGTTTAACAGCTTTAATACATGACAATATAGTTAGTAAACAATCTGTTAATGCTATTACCAATATGCTGTTAGCTCTTATTGATTTAATTGCTGAATCTAAATCTTTCCGCAAACAAGTCAAAGATATGGCATTTAAGGAAGCTGACGTAATATTAGCTACTATTGATAAATCACATATAGCATACTCCGGTCAATTGTCGGGAGAGTTATCTGATTTAGTCAAAGCAGTCATCCATAATCTAGCCAATACTCTGGGAAAAGATCGGCGTACTCGCATTAATTTTATAAAGACCATTCGATTTGTTATTGATTTGCGGCATGAATTTACCACCGGCAAACATGCAAAGCTAATAGAATATATTGTTGAATCAATACACCTTGTTTTAACAATTCTTACCAAGTTGATAAAAGATTTAGCACCAATTTTAAATCTAATACAAACTTTTTGGCGTAATAATAAAAAGAACCATTTACTATTAATAGGACTTTTGGATATCTGGAGAATTATAGAAAATAAAATCTATGGGAAAATTTAATAGGATATAACAAAAGAAATAAGCTTATACTACAAACAGAGAAAGGAGTAAAACAAATGAATCTTTTTGCAACAGGAGTAGTGGCCGGTAGCGTAATAGGTGTTATAAGCATGGGTATACTCATGTCTGATACAAAAACTCGCCGCTTAGTGATTCGTGGTCAACGCCGTGCTATGAGTAAGACTGAAGATCTCCTAAATGGAGTTACAGATGCAATTCATTAAATAAAAAATATATAAACAATGAACAAGCCCCTTTCACGGTAATTAAAATTCCATGAAAGGGGCTTATTAATGGATTTAATAGGGTGTTTTAATGCTGGTTACTGAATTTCAGCAAGTATAAGCTTTGGATCCATCAAAATATTTTCGTGTAAAACTCGTAAACTTACATGGTGGCCGTTAAGCACACTAAAGACAGATGGTCGTCCTACCCCACCAATAACTTGTCCGGTTTGTACAATGTCACCTTCTACTACCAATATACCATCCATTAGTTGTCCATAGATAGTTTCCCAGCCATTGCCATTATCAATGCGAACGAAATTCCCATACTCCCGGTCGTTGCCTATTTCTGTAATTTTTCCGGCAGCCGATGCCCTAACAGGGGTACCTTCTTGGGCAGAAATGCGCAAGTCATCGTTAGTTCGCCACTGGTCTAATGTTGGATTGTAGATAAGACGATCTTGGCTAAAGATCATAGCAATGTCACCATATACCGGCCATATCAAACGATCATTTTCGGTAAAAGGTTCAAACGTTGCCACTCTTGGAGCCGGGGTTGGTGCGGGAGTTGGCGCAGGTGCCGGGGTTGCTGCGGCTTCTCCTGTCGGTGTTTGATTCTGCTGCTCATTAGGAGTTACATTAGAATCATTTTCTGCTTGTCCACCCGGAGGGGTGGTTGGGGCAGTTTCAGGAGTTGCTTGCGGAATTGGCCCGGTAGATGGTGCTTCAGGGCTTGGCGTTGGAGTTGTCGTAGGGCTTGGTTCCGGACTTGGAGTCGCTCTTGGTCTAAAAAGAGCTTGATCCATATCCGTCTGTGCTAAATAGGGTTGTGTGTAGTCATGGCCGGCCAAAACTGTTTCTTCGTCATCATCATCTGAATAATGCGTCAGTTGCTCCGGGTCGGGATTTCTTGTAGTCAGATTGCTAAAGGATAACACCAGTGCCAATACCAGCACTGCACCTGCACCTGCTGATAAGGCGGCGTAAAACCCTTTCCTTTTTCTGTCCCCGGTTCCCTTAAATTTGTTTTTCACTTTCATAATCACCTCCAGCCGTAATTATTGCCGTGCCGGAAATGGAATATACAGGAACTAAAACTTTATATTTTTATTAACCGTTCTGCTTCATACCATGCTACAAATTTTTCTATACCCATATTAAAAGGGGTACCGGGATTATAACCTAATACCTGTTTAGCCTTGCTAATATCGGCACATGTCACATTAACATCTCCCGGTGGTACAGGCATTTGTAATATATTAGCAGCTTTTTTAGTTGTATTTTCAATAGTTTTAAGCATATCTTTTAAAGACACTGTATAAGATTCACCCAAATTAAATATTTCATACAAATTTACACCTGTATGTGTCCAGTCTAAAGCAAGTAATATACCACTTACAATATCGTCTATATATGTATAATCTCGTCCCATACTACCATCACCATAAAAAGGGATAGATTCATTTTTATATATTTTGTCAGTAAATTTATAAATTGCCAAATCCGGTCTCTGCCTAGGGCCATATACTGTAAAAAAGCGGAGACAAGCTGTGTTAATATCATATAAATGGTGATACGTATAGCAAATCAACTCACCTGCTTTTTTTGTAGCAGCATAAGGCGAAATTGGATTGTCAACAGCATCACTTTCTCTAAATGGTGTCTTTTCACTATTGCCATAAACTGAAGACGAAGAAGCAAATACAAGCTTCTTTATTTCATGATTTTTCATGCATTCCAATATATTTGTGGTTCCCATTAGGTTTACATCAATGTACAAAGGTGCATCTTCTATAGAAGGGCGCACTCCCGCACAGGCTGCCAAATGAATAACCGCATCTAAAGAATGTTGGCGAAAACATTGATCTAATGCTTCCGAATCTTGAATATCACCTTCAACTATTACCAAGCTTCTGCAACATTCTTTAGCAGTAAATTGTACATGTTTCACATTATCGCGTTTATATTCAGGTAAGTAATAATCGCTAAAGTTATCATAAATATAAACGTCATGTCCCGTTTTAAGCAAAGCTTCACACACGTGAGATCCTATAAACCCGGCACCACCGGTTACTAAAATTTTCATATTTAATGACCGCCTTCTTTTTTATTAATCATTAGACCAATTTCCATACCAATACCTGCTAGTGCCTGAATTATAGTTAAAGCCAAAAAGCCAAACGAAACAGCTAACGCTTGTTCCGGCTCTACACCAATTTGACCTAACAAGCCAATCAAGCTACCTTCACGTATGCCTATTCCACCTAGTGATATCGGGAGTATAAGCACAAAGGTAAGCACAGAATTAATCCACAACCATTCTAAAAAACTTGCCTCTGCACCTACTCCATATGACAAAATAACACCTATTATAGCCACGGACAATTGAAACAACAATACAAATAAAAATACCTTAACCATAAGTCCTATATTACGTGTGTATCCATGCCAATGCTCTGCCATTTGTGCTAAAACATTAAAAAATTTACCAAATCCGGCTACTCTTTGCGAAAGAAAGAGTAGTAATCTATTTATTCGATTGTAGAAGAACAAAGAAGCCAAAGAAAACAACATCAAAGTTAAAACAATTCCTGCAATAACAAAAACATAAATCAATATATACCCTAAGCTACCAGCAAATATCAAACCCACAGTACCAAGGAATAAAAGTACAATAACAGTAATTATCTTATTTAATGCAACAGCAGCACTTGATTGTCCAAAGGATTTTTCATCCTTCCCAAGTAAATATGCCCTAACTCCCTCTGTAGCCAACTGTCCGGGCAAAATAAAACCATAAGCAAATGAAACTAAACGCACATAGAGTAAAGATAGAAATGTTTGGTTAGGCATGAAAAGCATAAATACTACTACAGAAATAATCACTTGAACAACCATTAATAAAAAAACAAAGCCCCATAATAGTAAGGGAATATTCAATAAATGTGAAATAATTTTGCTTATATCATGAGTTAGTAATATGTAACCTAATAAAAATATTGCTATAAATAACTTTAACAAAATACCAATGTTTTTTTTCATACATCTGTTCCAATCGTTCAATTATCCTTGGCTTTTTTGTGCAACGAGGAGTACACTACAACCAAAAGGTATTTTAAGAGTACGCTTTATCAAAAATTGTTCAAATTTCAATAAATAAAGTGCAATGGATTGCCCCACTGACTCATGCTCCTTTGCAAATTTATCAAAACTATGATGATTTTTATTTTTACTGAATAATCTGTATGGTAATGCTTTAAGAAAAAACATAGGAGGTAAAAGTAAACTAAAAAAATATGTGGAGTACACTATATTAAAGCCGTTGTTGCAAAACAATTCTTCAAACTGCTTTAGAGAATATCGCCTATGATGGAGCATATAGTTATCTTTTGCTGACCAAAGAAATTTATGTGCAGGAACAGTTGCAACAACTTTTCCATTTTCAGATAATAATGAATGTAAGTCACGAACAAACTTACCATCATCTTCAATATGCTCTAAAACATCAAATAGTCCAACAGCAGGCATACTACATTCCTTAACTGTAGACGAATCAAAAAGTCCCCAAACAATATTTTTTACCCCTCTTTTTTTTGAACTTAAAACGCCATTTTGCGTAGGTTCAAATAAAATAACAGGATATCCCTGATTTGATAGTTGAACAGCATTGTACCCATTTCCGCCACCAATGTCCACAAAACCTTGATTTTCTTGCAATGGTACAAAAGTTTTTATTGCAGTAATAATACAAGCAGTTCTATGTTTGTGCCAAAAACTAGTACTATTTACGATGTCTATTCCATCTAATCCTTCAATTGGCATATCTATTTTAGAAGTATCCGGAATGTTATTTGCACAGTAAATTCCGTTTTTAATTTCCATATTTTCAAGTTTCAAATTTTCTAACATTAATCAAACACTCCCTGACACAATTACTTAGCTAAAGTATTTGTGGATTTATCAAAATTATCAGCTTCTATTTCATTAAAAAGCTCACCATTAATTCTCACCTCTTTAATTGAGTACGACCTATCCATTTGACTACCATAATAAATTTTACTAAGCACATCACTCATTAGTCCACAAACAAACAAAAATAGCCCGGCCATCAAAAAAGCTAAAGTAAGAAATGCTTGAAAATCATCAGTCAGACTTTGCCCGGATATAAAGTTAATTGTTGTCCAAATTCCACTTGCCCCACCAAGCATAAGCATAAGTATACCTATGCCACCTAACAAGTGAAGTGGGCGTACGGAGTATTTGTGCCAAAACCAAACTGATACCATATCAATAAATCCTTTAACAGTGCGTTTCCAATTATATTTGGTTTTTCCGGCAGCTCGTGGACGATGATTTACCACAAGTTCGCCTACAGTAAATCCTTTTATTCTTAAAAGTGCCGGTATAAAACGATGCATTTCACCATACAAAGTTAAATGATCAAAACATTCTTTTTTGTATACTTTTAAAGAACATCCACTATCATGTATATCGTCTTTTACAATAATGCTACGTAATAAATTGGCTCCTCTTGAAGTGAACCGTTTAAAGAAAGTATCTTTACGATTTTTACGCCATCCGGATACTACATCCCAATCTTCTTCAATTAAATAATCAACTAATCGTGGAATATCCACAGGATCATTTTGACCGTCCCCATCCATAGTAATAATAAGAGGGTATTGGGCGGCTTTTATTCCGGCATCCATAGCAGCAGTTTGCCCAAAATTACGGCGTAGGCGTATAAGTTTTAAAGGATGAAGGTGTTTACATGCTTCAAATGTGCCATCTGTAGAGCCATCATCTACAAATATTATTTCATAGACATAACTTGCATCTTCACAAGCTTGATTGATTTCTCTATGTAAATTAGCAACATTTTCCCTTTCATTGTACACAGGTACTACTATTGAAATTTTAATTAATTCATCCACTTTGTACACTCCCTTGTTTTTAGTACTTTATTCTATTTTGGACTTGTTAAGCTAACCCCATTCCATTGTCTTTTCGGCTTATTTTCTATCAGGACTTCGTAAAGGATTCCTAACAAAAGCTTTAGCATTGCGCCGTCATCCTTTTCTTGTCCGGAAAAAAACGCACGAAAATCCGGCGAAAGCAGATTAGCAGACAGGTCTATTGTCAATAAATTTAACGTATAATGCGATAGGCATAAAAGCCTCTATGAGAATACACCCTCACTCTATCTTCATAGAGAAGAATTTCAGATGCTAATCCAAAAACTTCCTCTTCATCTAAAGTACTGCGCATATAAATAAATACAGCTTCTGATGGTTTCACATCATTCAAAGCTTCAGTAAATGCATCTAAATTACTCGCAATAAAAATTCTTTGGAATTCAAAAAAATCTGTATGAATGGTACGCAGGGTGCTTCCGGTAACGCCAAATGACGCAACAATTAGAGAATGAGGTTCGTAATCTGCAACAATATTAGCTACATTAGGAGTTTCAGGAAACATATTTTGTACATTTCTATTGTAAAAGCTAAAGAAAACTAAAATTATAGTAGTTAATGCTAAAGCTCCAATTTTTATATGCTTATGTATATATCCGGAAGTATGGTGTATTATGAATAAAAAACACAGTATTATGCTTGGAGAAATAGCGATTATATATCGAACACTCATAAGCGGTGCAATTGCAGAAACAATTAGAAAATATGGTACTGTAACAAACAATAAATAAACTATTGGAGTATAATCATGTCTGACAGTGATAAAATTAATTTTCTTATAAAAAAGCATACACAAAACAACAGAAACAATTGCCAGAACAAATATTATCAGTAGGCAGGAACTCCAAAAATCACCAAATAGTTGTCGGTTAAGGCTTGCTGCAAATTCACCAATTCTATAAAAATTATCTTCAGGATCTAAAAAATTTCTAACCGCTTCTGTTCCACGCCCGGATTGGCTCAAATGGTGTATTATATGAGGCCAAAACAAGAGGTATGCACTTGCTGCTATCACAGTAGTTATAATACAATTGCGAAGCTTTATATATTCTTTTGAAAACAAAAGCCATAATAATAACGCCAACGAAGAAAATGAAAAAAAGATTAAGAAATAATAGTGAGTAAGTGTACCGAAAAAAATCACAAACGCCAAACTAACATAAAATTTCCAACCTATATTCACTTTTTTACTGATTAGCATAAGGGCTAGATAACTTAAAGCTGTAAAAAAGAATATAAGGGTACTATACATACGAAAAAGAACAGCATTAGACATTGCTGCATTGCTAAAACCCCAAATAATTACGGGTAACAAAGCCATCCAAGATTTATCAAAAACTAATTTTGCAGCTTTATATAGAACTATTGCCGTAGCTGTCAACCAAAAAATATTTATTCCCGCACCCATCCAATTATTCCAAGTGTTAGGAAATAACGAGCCAACAAAATGCAATTGCATATGATAAAATAACGGATGATTGTTAAGAGTAAGCGTATTGTATACATAACTAAAGTCGAAGCGTTCTCCTTGTTGTACTGTTATTAAATTCCAAAAATATTCAGGATAGTGCCAACTATTCCGAAAGTTTGGCTCCATATGTAGTGACATTCCTCCTGTTAATCTACCATTTGCTTGTCCAAGCGATGTAATTTCATCTGTATGATATCCTCCCTTTTGATCTACATAGTAAACCATAGACAAGGTTTGGAAAATAATCACAAAAGCAAAAATTACCCATTGGTGAGCGATAAGCCATGTGCCAAATCCGCGAAAAACAATAAAATACCACAAAACACTTATAGTAGTAGCAACTAATAAAAATAAAAATAAAAAATAATTCGGTAGTACAACAAACCTACTAAGTGTAATACCATCAACTATCATAGACATATAATGTCTATGACCCAGACGAAGTTCCAATCCTGCCCATTCATTATTAGGGATGCGTATAGTATTTTGCCCTTCATTTAATCTAAACTGTGTAGAGTATCCATCAGAGAAGCGTGCACTTTCTTCCCTAGCTCTAAGTCTAACATTTCTATTTGGATCACTAAGACGAGATATAAAAACTGTTACATGGTTAAATCTCCCAATAGTACCATTCAGATTTTCAATATCTATATTCACAAATCCACGTTCGTCTGAAGTGAAAATGATATCACCTCTAACTTCAAAGCCTTCAAGGTGATTGTAAACTTCTTCTTGATTTAAAGTTATAGTACGTTGCATCATTTGTGGTATCCCAATCCCATCAGAAATTACTAACGAAAGAACGCAATACGCTATAATTAATGATGCAATCAATATCAAAATAGATGCATGTAGTTTATAATTTCCAAATAGATCTTTTAAATATAAACTATGTATAGATTTAAACCAATTTTTTTTCATAATTTTAATAGCTCCTTTAGCTTTACTTGTGGATCACAAGGAATATAGCTAATATGCATTATGCAAAAGTAATTATTTAGTGAAGGATGTATAATCTATTTATATTGCACATTATTGCATAGTTTTAATTAGAGTTCAAGTGGCAGTTATCTTTCTCTCATGCCAAAAGCATGAAAAAAAGAGGTTATGATAGTGAGGTATAGCAAACTCATTTTATTTATTAAATTTAAATCCTTCATTGCAGAATGTTGTTTAAATTTCCTTAAAACTCAGATTTCACGTTGTTTTTAAATTTAACGTATAATACGATAAGCATGAAATCCCATACTATGATACGCTCTTACTCTATCTTCATAAAGAAGAATTTCAGATGCCAACCTCAAAATTTCCTCTTCATCTAAACGATGGTGTATATAAATGAACACATCTTCTGATGGTTTCAAATCGTTCAAGGCTTCAGTAAATGCATCTAAATCGTAAGCAATAAAAATTCTTTGAAACTCAAGAAAATCTATATGGATGTGACGCAGATTAGGCCCGGAAACACCTGATGCAACAATTAAAGAATGAGGTTCGTAATCTGCAACAATATTAGCTACACTAGGAGCTTCCGGGAATAGATTTAATACATGCCTATTATGAATATTAAAGAAAACTAAAATTATAGTAGTTATTATTAAAACCCCAATTTTCACATTCTTTTGTAGATATTTAGCAGTACAATATATCACAAATAAAAAACACAATACTATACTTGGAAAAATGGCAGATATATATCTAACATTCATAATTGGTGCAATTGAAGCAACAATTAGAAAATATGGTAATGTAACAAATAATAAGTAAATGATTTGAGTATAATCTCGCTTGATAGTGATAAAATTAATTTTCTTATAAAAAAGCATACACAAAACAACAGAAATAATTGCCAGAACAAATATTATCAGCAGATAAGAACTCCAAAAATCACCAAATAGTTGTCGGTTAAGGCTTGCTACAAATCTACCAATCCTATAAATATTATCTTCAGGGTCTAAAAAATTTCTAACCGCTTCTGTTCCACGGCTAGATTGAGTCAGATGGTATATTACATGAGGCCAGAACAATAGATATGCACCTGCTGTTATTGTAGTAGTTATAATACAATTGCGAAGTTTTATATATTCCTTTGAAAACAAAAGCCATAATAATAACGCCAATGAAGAAAATGAAAAAAAGATAAAGAAATAATATTGAGTAAGTGCACCAAAAAAAATCACAAACGCTAAACTAACATAAAACTTCCAACTTATATTCACTTTTTTACTGATTAACATAAGAGCCAGATAACTTAAAGCTGTAAAAAAGAATGTAAGAGTACTATACATACGAAAAAGAACAGCATTAGACATTGCCATATTGCTAAAACCCCAAACAATTACAGGTAACAAAGCCATCCAAGATTTATCAAAAACTAATTTTGCAGCTTTATATAGAATTATTGCCGTAGCTGTCAGCCAAAAAATATTTATCCCCGCACCCATCCAATTATTCCAAATGTTGGGAAATAACGAACCAACAAAATGCAATTGCATATGATAGAATAGCGGATGATTATTAAGAGTAAGCGTATTGTATACATAGCTAAAGTTAAATCGTTCTCCTTGTTGCACTGTTATAAGATTCCAAAAATATTCAGGATAGTGCCAACTATTCCGAAAGTTTGGCTCCATATGTAGTGCAACTCCTCCTGTTAATCTGCCATTTGCTTGTCCAAGTGATGTAATTTCATCTGTGTTGTACCCCCTCTTTTGATCGACATAATAAACCATAGACAAAGTTTGGAGAATAACTATAAAAGCAAAAATTACCCACTGATGAGCAATTAGCCATGTACCCAATTTACGAAAAACAATAAAATACCACAAAATGCCTATAATAATAGCAGTTAATAAAAATAAAAACAAAAAATAATTTGGTAACACAGTAAACCTACTAAGTATAATGCCATCGACTATCATAGACATATAATGCCTATGACCCAGACGAAGTTCCAACCCTGCCCATTCATTATTAGGGAGGCGTACAGTGTTTTGTCCTTCACTCAATCTAAGTGACGTAGATAACCCCCCCCCCCCGATAGAAAAGCCCGTATTTTCTTCCCTGGCTCTAATTCTAACATTTCTATTCGGATCACTAAGGCGAGATATAAAAATTGTTACATGACTAAATCTCCCGATAGTATCATCCAAATCTTCAATATCTATAATCACAAATCCACGTTCGTCTGAAGTGAAAATGATATCACCTCTAACTTCAAAGCCTTCAAGGCGATTGTAAACATCTTCTTGATTTAAAGTTATAGTACGTTGCATCATTTGTGGTATCCCAATCCCATCAGAAATTACTAACGAAAGAACGCAATACGCTATAATTAATGATGCAATCAATATCAAAA
>Ga0123355_10001050_pt1 | contig 38250 bp, 16 predicted proteins | sample TergutEmb28metaG_3_FD_89872 | JGI IMG/M metagenome (GOLD analysis project Ga0123355, IMG submission 89872) | Embiratermes neotenicus P1 segment gut microbial communities from Petit-Saut dam, French Guiana - Emb289 P1 | ecosystem: Host-associated > Arthropoda: Insects > Digestive system > Gut ...
CGCTTGTGAGTGCGGTAATGAACCTTCGGGTTCCGTGAAATGCGGGGAATTTCCTGACTAGCTGCAGACCAGTTAGCTTCTCAAGAAGGACTCTGCACCATGGAGTAAGTAAGTAAGTAATGTCATTCCGTGTCATATTTACACCACTTATACAGATTCTAACTAATTTGTTTGTTACGTCAGTACGTCTTTTCAGCTGCATTTTTTGCCTAATGTTAGTGAATAATGTTAGGAAAAAAAAGAAGGGATCGAATGTCGTTGGGAGTTGTAAACCAAAACTTGCTTCACGTGACCTTAGAAAGCCTGAATACTACTTCAACCGATGTTCCTCCGGATTGAGAATTGAAGTCAGAAAATATGAAATATGAACCTGGGTGCTAAACCTTCACTGGGTATTTCTTATTCGACACAATATGCTGAAGCCGCTGTGCAGGATTTTGTAAAAATAAGCTTAGTGTTAATACCTCCACTTGTGTTCATTAAACCGAACATAAAACCAACCAACACTCAATTTTATGGTTCTGGGCTTCCTTGGAAATATCAACAGTCTCACCGCCAGGGAAAAAGTTCTTTAATTTTAAGAAACCCGTAGATTCTTTACCATTTTCACAAAGACCCACACCTGCATCTTTCTGGGCCAGTTCAATTCAGTCCACACACTCACGTGCTTTTCCTCTAACAGTAATCGATATAAAGTGGCCCCTCGGTGATACAAACACCGGTAATGCGGATCCCCAGGTGGCCGGACAGTTTTGGGCCAACAATAACCCAGTACTTCCAATTGAAATTATATTACAGCGCATAATAATAATAATAATATCACCATCACCACCCACCACCACCACCACAATTATTATTAACATCATTATCACCTTCTACTATTAGGTGCAGTATTTTCGCTTTAAGGAGTTCTAGTTCTACTACAGCCCTGAGTGATAATTCTTGTGTTACCTGCAGCACGGAGTTTCCCCCCGGCGGTTCGAATTTCCGGGTAAACAGAACCAACCCTTTCTTATGCAGTCCCGATGACCGATAGACTACTGAGTGTGTGTGCGTGTGTTTGTGTGGGCGCGCGCACCGTATTTCTTGCCTCATACCACAGAGGTAACAAGTTAGTTTTGCAGATTTAATATCATTTAACCTCCCCATGTTAAGATGCAGGGCGAATTTTGGGGAAATTTTCATGTAAAAATTAAGTCTCACGCGAAGGGGAAATTCGGTTTATGTATATGTACATGTATATATATACATGCCTACGTTTACATAGTTTTGAATGGATGTACCGGCTTACGAAGGCGTTAACCGTACGGATTAATTCAGACTTCCGTCTGCCGGGGAAGTTGATTGCAATGGTGCGCCAAGCGGCACCGAATGACAGGCGCTTGTGTACAGCCCACTGGCAGACCGTCAAAAGGACTGAGCTACCATTCCTAGAAGCTGCGTGACACTCTAGTGAAGTTTATGTGCAACGATTTATTGCACTCTTCCACAACCGAAAAAAGGATCATGATTTACAGCATCTAGCCACAAATCAACACACAGAATTAATTTTACATATTTAGAAGTTCAACAGGTATCTAGACAACTCGCCTTTGATACGGAGCATTGCGTCAAGAAAGACACTGTAAGAGTTCATTACAACTATACCCACTTCAGACAACCAAAAAATCCAAGCGCCAAAGAAAACATTGTATTAGCTAACAATGTGAATAACGTTTATTCAAATGGGATTTAAAATTTAAATTCTTATCTCAAACAAAACAAGACAGACAATATTTTACACATTCTGAAAGTGTGTTTTTGCAGTCTTAGACATCCAGCATGTAACGCTCCTGCGTCGATGATACTGTCATCTGTGGTTTCTCCGACTCCAATGAATTTTGTCGGATATTCTCTCATAAACGGCATGATTTTCGAAAAAAAGTACTGAAAATTAAATGTGTATTTCGAATTTATCTACAAATTTTGTATGACACATTTCCTCGTTCCAAGACGAATTGCGAGATATGGTCAAACTTTATATTGGTCTTCATGTAAAGTACCCGTTGTTCTTGTACGATTTTCAGGAGACTTCAATTTTCTCGACAGATTCTCGAAAAATACCCAAATATCAAATCTCATGAAAAATCCGTTCACTGAGAGCCAAGTTTTTCCGTGCGGACAGACAAATGGACAGACGGACAGACATTACAAAGCTAATAGTCACTCTTAATATTCAACATTCATATGTCCGTGTATCGCTAATATATTCGCAGAGTACGACCAACAAGATGCGACGTTTCTCAATTTATTTATTTCTCTAATATACTCTACATGTTTCAGACAGGTTTTCCGTCCATCATCAGGAGCTCAAAACTGCACATACAGCTTCAGGTATTTGTCAGACCAATACTGTTACCTGCTGCTAGCCTGGCCTGGCCAGGCTAGCAGCAGGCAGCATCTTGTTGGTTGTACTGTGCGAATCTAATAGTCGCTCTTCGCAACTTTGCGAACGCGACTAAAAACTGCTCCTCCGTTACAACTGTGTCTGAAGAAATACTCGTTGTTTATTCTGAGAAAATCGCGTCGTCCATAAAAGCATTCTGTCTGGTCTGATTAAATTTGAAGCAGAAGGTACTGTGCTTAAGATTGTCGAGGCAATGAAATTAAGCATTTCACACTATCATCATGTTGTGACTTTATTTCCTTGAGATTTAACTTTGACTGTTGTCTTAAGGAAAGGAACGACAGAGTCTTTCAGAGCAGGATGTTACGTAGGGTAATTGAACCAAAGGAGTAAGGGAAGGAACAGGAGGCTAGATGAAATAACACGACAAAGGGCCGAAGAAGAGAGACCATTTGAGGAACTTAAAAGTAGATTAGAGAATAATATTAAAGTGGATATGAAGTGAGTACTTATGATATGGCTAGGAGGTTTTATCTCGAGACGCGGTGGGGCGGCTGCTCCCAAGAATGGGATAATGGACCCTCGAGTTCCGTAAATGGCGAAGCATTTTTGACAATCTCAGGAACTGTTAATTTCTCAAGGACTATGTTCCAAAGAAATGGTTAATTTAATGCATGTTTGTAATTGCTAATTTAATTTTTTTTTTCCATAATCATCCTCGTCAGCACAACCTGAAGGAGCCTCAAGAACTGGGCTAGTGACAGGTTCCATCCTAATTAAAGTCTTGTTCGGTCAAATATAAAGAAGATACATTAAACACTCAACTGTAATGTTGTGAAGAAACACCACAAAGGAGACCAAGTTCCAAACCGATAAAGAGTAATGAGTGGAGACAAGAGAAATTTAACGTTAAATTAACTGGACTCCAAATGGGGAAGATACAAGGTTTCACGGTGGCTACACGAAATGTATAGACCAATGGCAGTGTTGAAGCTCTAGAAAACTGATCTCTAGAAGGGGAAAAACCACGAAAAGGAGAAGGGAAGGGTCATTTTGCAAACAACATGAAACGCACACAACAGAAGCAAGAAAACAAGAAGATAAAAGAGGAAACATTATACAGACCACAACGCTTTAATTACTTGCATCGCGAAGCAAACATTACATTCGTGGGGTAATGAGCGTTGCTGTGACGTTGCAACATAGTTCGATTATGCTCCCACCATGCTCACCTCTCACAAAGTCTGTAATGGGTGCTACGTGATGCACTGTAGCCGCACTTCTCGCGAGTTTGATAAAGTGATGGAACGAGGAAATAGTAATCTGAACAAGAAACACAATTCTCATGCTATTGACACTGATTCGGAATGAAGGATAGCTCTAATCCCGTGTCTACTTACTTGTGGCATAATCTTAAATCACTATCCCATAAAACATTTTAAAAACTGAAGGACCTTCATAAAACTGGATACCAAAATTACGCCCCTTGAATACCACACATGGTTGTATTCCTTAATATATAAATATACAATGATGTATCAATCAAACAGAACGTTATTGTGTTTATTATTGTATTAGGGCAACACGTTTCGATTCTTATAGAATCATCTTCAGGCCCTTCTAAGATACAAATCCTTACTTAGCAATTGCTAAGTAAGGATCTGCATCTTAGAAGGGCCTGAAAATTATTCTATAAGAATCGAAACATGTTGCCCTAGTACAATAATCAACATAATAAAGTTTCGTTTTGTTTGACTGACACATCATTGTGTATTTATATATGTGTTAAACACTTCGGGATGGCACATATTAAAAATGTATTCCTTAATTTCATACTATCAATGGTATCAAATATAGGCTGTGGGAAATTCTGTAGTGGCAGAGAGTCTTTATGTTTGAATCTAAAATTTTGTGTAAGTGTCCCCGAAAAATATGCTACGGCTTATTTCAACTTTATCGGACCTGAGAGTCTGGTGACCAACAGAAATCTATAGCTTTTGATTTAACTGAATTTTGGAAATTGTCTTTTGAAAGTTGTTTATTGATATATCAAAAACTTTCTTACAAATTATGCATTAAACAGTTCTGTTTAAAATTACAACAATTATGACACTGCGAAACTTTGAGGTTGTATCGGGTAAATTGAACCCAGTTCTAGGAAAAGCAGGAGTCATGAACAAGATGGACCACTAAATAAAGAAGTTATTTTTACTGCTTTCTAGCCCCAACATTTTGATTTAAGCAGATTTTATTCTCTGAGCATTTTGTAACTTTTAGCTCCAATTGCATGTCTGTTCAAGGAACAACGTCGTAAGTGTATACAAAGGGTGCAGGCAAACCTGCATAATCTCGAACGTTATTATTCATTTCATGCTCAGTCTTGCTTTTCTCCCACAGTCATTGGCAGTAAATAAATCAGGTTCTATTTATGTAAGAAATAGATTTTTTACACAAAAATAAAACATCGTGTGTTTCGTACCAGCAGCCATAAATATTGCTTTTAACTTGGGATTCATCTATTGCTTGGTTGAAACTAAATATTTCTGGAAATAACTGTCACAGTCTCGAACCTGATATCTCCTGAATGAAAGTCAGTGTATTGCGACTGACAGAAGGTGGTTAATCTCACCGCTTGATCTGGAATCAGGATGCTTTCGACGGTTTAATTGTCTAGCATAGATTAATAATGCTACTCTGTCACAGTGGCGAGTCGGTTTCTACCGTAGGATAGATAAAGGTAAAGCAGTTCCATTACAGGCCTGGACAGGCCCTGAGGATTCCAGGAGAATGAGGCTCCCAGATTTCAAGACAGTCAGCTCATGTAAGGGGTAAGGTTGTCAGCCCTATGCACCGGCCGCCTTTACCCCCAGAAAATATTCCTGATATTCATTTCTGTTAGAGGCTGGGTCAACTCCAGGGCAATGTTGAGGCCGTAAGGGTTATGTCAATGAGAAATTCCAAAGACACCATCAGGAATCGAACCTTCCGGCTTATAGCGTATTGCTCAACCAACTGCGCCACCGCGTGCCCTAGCTTTCGATAGACCATGTTGTTAATACAGTGACGCTGGGACAGGTTATTCCGTGTATTCCAGTTTTCCCTTCTCCGTGCTATTTCAACAATGCCCTACAGTTATTCCGTCATTCTTTCGCGCATCATTGACTCTATATAACCTTAGCAATTGAAAGCGTCTTTCAATCACATTTAGAAAATAAATATTTTCCTGAAATTAAGTAAGCGTAAAGACAGCTTAAAGAAAGGCACTTCGCTTCAAGGCATGTCGTAAATGACGAATCTTACGAGACACAGCTCATAAAACGGGTGTCAATAAAATATACGATTTTACAGCGACAAAAAAGAGCAGTCTGTCGCGCGGAATAAACCTTAATGGGGAAGTTCATATATTACACGAAATGTAATTCAGCTACAGAAAAATATTTGCACTTCTGGCACTGACGGCGGATATGCTAATAGCTCTCTCAAGCGTTCGTCTTTAAGACACATTTATCAATGGCGTCCCAGAATTCTTTGGAACAATGGAAATCACTGTCTACGTCGACACCACTGCATCTTCCTTACCTCATCTATTAAACTAAGTTTACACTGCAAAACATAACGGCAAACCAGCTTACAAAATGAATATCCAAATACAAAGTCTACTAAGTAAAGACTTAACAAACTCTATGGTGCAGTACCTCCATTTAAACATTATTTTCAGACAGGGTTTGGTTGGGAAACTTGAGGGAAAGAGACCATATGGAAGGCCCAGGTGTAGATGGTAGGATAATATTAAGATGGATTTGCAGGAAGTGGGATGGGGGACATGGACTTGATTGATCTGGCTCAGAATAGGGACGGGTGGCAGGTTTTGTTAACACGGCAACGAACATTCGGCCTCGATAAAATGCGGGGAATTTCTTGACTACCTGAGAACCAGACAACTTTTCAGGAAGGATTACAGTCTATGGAGTAAGTAAGTAAGTTATTCAGAAGATTAAGAAAGAGGAAGAGTTACTATTGTAATCACACAAGCCCACCACTGGATGCTACGATGTACCATTTTAATCCAGTGCACTAACTCACAACATATTTACTTGACATCTACTTCTAGTATTATCTTCCCTTCTATGCGTATTTCTACCAATATTTTCAGCGTCGTGTTTGCCATCATCAAAGTCATCCTACGCATCTTTCTGGATCGAACTCAGCGTCGGCTTGTCATTTGTGTGTCCGAAAAGGATTCGTGCTCCCCATCGTGTTCTACGTGCATTCGTCAAGAGATTCAACGTCTGCCAATTTGTGGCGTCGGTAAATGGACTGCGGTCTCTGTGTCTACTGCAGCTTTGGCGCACCAAGCATCCAGCGCCTGCACAAAGCTAGGTCATCTTAAAAATAGGTTGAATACAACATCTCGGAAAATTTGATAAAGCTACAGAAAAGGACGAATTCAGAAATTATACACTAAGATGGATTTACATTCAGGTTTTCCTTCGGCATATTTCGTTGCTCAGGTTACGTCACTATCTCATACAATCTCGAGGCTTGTATTTGAGACGATAATCGATATTCAGTAACACGTATTTAACAACATTAAAGATAGTAGACTTACATTACTGAGAATATATTTTACTGGCAAGTCTTTTAAATGTAATGTAAAAAATGTAAAGTGATCCCGTTACAGGCCCGATGTGGCCCAAAGGGTGGGTAGAGGTATAGCTCTATTCTTCCATGACCGCGGAACTAGAAGGGGTGAGTGGTCAGCAGAACACCCTGGTCGCACTTTACCCAAGAGAAAGACCCAGTACCCATTGTACAGGAGGCTGGGTGGGCCCCAGGGCCGGTCTGGACGGGCGGAAAATCTCGCCCCACCGGGATTCGATCCCGGACCTCCAGCCCGTAGTCAGTCGCTATACCGACTGAACTACACTGCCCATTTTAAATGTCGTTTACCTTTTCTTACCCTATATAACAGTAATTTGTTATACTCTACAAGGAATAATTTATTATAAATTATGTTCCGTGTCATCTATATTTGGAAAAATGTCACTCCGATCCTACAAATTCCTTCAAAACATACAGAAGATAATTTCGGGCGAAAATTGCGTTTGCTATGACAATAAGTAAGAAGTACATCTATCTTCATCTCCTCGCCTGCCCTTGCCCCATGGATAGCTCTATTTAACGTCTTCCCGATCATCTTCATTTGACAATGTCGCTGTTGCAATCATCAAAGGACACCAGCAACGTGCAGAAGATGATAATCATAATATTAAATATTGTATAAATATATATAAGCACTTCCAAGTTTCAAATATACAAATTAATATTTGTTGGTTCAATAATTCATTGTTTCTACGGGCGAATTGTTCGTACGTGTGCAACAAGTTCGGTGTAATTAATGAACCACCACTGAAAATAAATTTCATTACCATACATAGTTTATAAATTACACCCTCTTGTCTCGCACAAAATGGGGACAATTATTTAAAAAAAAAGTATTCGGTGTCATGTATATCTAACGAACTACATACAATTCCGGGTTTGCCATTTTTCTTGTAACAAGTACGTTTACAAAGAAATAAGAATAAAGGCAAATTTGTATCTGTGCACAATATAGAGGGCGTGGGCGTATTGTTCTACCCATTCTTAACTTCAGCACTAGAAGGCGTCACATCCAGGCTCCTTAGCCCCCGGGGAACACGCCGTCGGTGCCCATCGGACAATATGCTGGGTGGTTCCTTGTAGATGTCTGAGCAACACTGAACTGGGTGGACATTAGAACCAACGCGGACACCACAGAAGGAGAATATATTGCACCGGCAGGCAATCGAAATATAACTCCTCACGTTTAGAAGAAATTCAAGAGAAAATGCCATGCGTGACTCTTCAGATCGCAACGCCAATACACACCTGTTGATTAACTTGGTCATCAGTAGATTCTAAACAGTGTAATATGTCTTTTTTCCTATTCTTTTGAATTATGAATTACTACTCTTACGTGCCAAATTTGTCAATGCTTGTGAAACTGCAACGAGTGTGTACAGAAAATGTATGTGTTTAAAACCGAAATACACATTTTTACATGTTGTTTATTTATACCAGTAAAAGCCAGTAAAGATGTTCTTGTGAACTGTGGGACTCTTAGCTCAGACATAAGAACAAGAAATTTTCTGGTCACTATCAGTAGTAAGCATTGCACTTGGGCAGCCTGTAGTGTAGAGTGCTACTTTACCGACCGGAAGTGCCGTCGTATGTAAACAAACATGGTGGCGGGGGTCAATTACCTGTGGACCGGAAGTGACGTCACAGCAAACAAATATGGCGGACGACCATGCCTCCGGCGATCATGTGATGTAAAAATGACGTAATATGTAAACAAATATGGCGGATGACCTAATTATGCCAGACAGTGTGGCGCCTTAACCTAATTTTAACCTCTGATATATAAACAAATATGGCGGATGACCTAATTATACCAGAACGTGTGGCGATTTGACCTAACTTTAACCTCTGATTTATAAACAAATATGGCGGACAACTTGGACTCCAGTGTTCATGTGACGTAAACAAATGACGTAATATGTAAATGTTTTGGATTCAGATAGGCCTAGGCGCTTCCCTAACTGCAAATTTTACACCAGGTTCTGTTCCTACATTCTCCAAAAGACGTGTTTGGCAACAAAATACGGTTCTGTAGTAAACGTTCTTGTTGCATGTAGTTCGACCCTCAGTGCCGTTGTAAATTTGTGCAAAATCACACTGTGTTAATAAAATAAGTGAATTTACTTTCTGGCCGATCCTATAAGAAAAATAATTCTTTGCAAGTGTAAAAAAAACAAATTTACGCGTTTTTAATCACACCGGAAGCAACCTTCTGTCGGCTACCAAACCACACTCTGCTAATTAAGGTAAGTGTAAAAACGAAAATGAAAAGGGATAACTCGCATTGTATATATCTGTAAATTGAAAATTGTCTTTATTTTCCTTATTAAAATATACCTCGGATACGACCTTTAAAAAGAGGTGGTTAAAGCAACAGGATTCGAACCTAGAATCTCTCAATTATGAGTCCGACATCTTACCGCTTCAGCCAACTCTTTTCAAATATATAGGGCTATATAATGTTTAAGTTATGTTTCAAATAACAATATATATAATGGCGCGCTGGTAACTACATTGTAAGATGGCAGAAAGCGCTAATTCAAATTTAAAGTTAGGTTTTAATTTAAAAATACCGCGTCGGTAGCAATATTCAAAATGGTGGTAGGCGCTCATTCAAAATAATTAAGTTAAAGTCATTAACCTCACCCACCCAATTCAACATTGCGGAAATCGAAACATTAATATTTAAAAATTCTGCGCTAGTAGCTATATTGTAAAAGGGTGGAAAACCAATTCAAATTTAAAGTTAGGTTAACACAATTTTAAAACTGCCGCGCTAGTATACATGTTGTAAAATGGCGGACTTTAAAGTTAGGTTAACACAAATTTAAATAGTGCGCTGGTAGGCATTCTCAAAATGGCAGCAGGCGGTAATTCAAAAATAATAAGAAAATTTGAAAATGGCGCTCACTCAGTCATATTCAAAAATGGCGGACATTAAACTTAAGTTAGCGCTCATTCAAAATAATTAAATCAAAGTCATTAACCTCAGCCACCATATTTGTTTGCATCAGCCCAATTCAAAACGGCAGTAGGCGGCAAGCAGTCTGCCCTGTATATCATAACAAATTTTAAAGTTAGGTTAGCACAAATTTAAAAGTACCGCGTTTGTAGCCATATTCAAAATGGCGGCAGGTGATAATTCAAATTTAAAGGTAGGTTTTAATTTAAAACTCGCGCGCTGGTAGCCGTATTGTAAAATGGTAGAAAGCGCCAATTCAAATTTAAAGTTAGGTTAGCACAAATTTAAATACCGCGGCGGTAGCCATATTGTGAGATAGCGGAAAGAGCCAATTCATTTAAAATTAATACAAATTTAAATAGCGCGTTGGTAGACATTCAAAATAGTGGACTTGAAAGGTATGTTTAATTTAAAACTGGCGCGCCGGCAGACATATTCAAAATGGCATCAGGCTTCAAACTGTCTCGTCCAACACGGCGCCATACTGTCTGGTATAATAGGTCATCAGCCATATTTGTTTACATACTACGTCATTTGTTTACATCACGTGACCGCCGCCATATTTGTTGACATATCAAAAGTTAAAGTTAAGGTGCCAAATTGGCATAATTAGGTCATCCGCCATATTTGTTTACATATTACGCCAATTGCTTACGTATTGGAGGTTAAAGTTGTGTTAAGGCGCCAAACTGGTCCTACACGACGCCACACTGTCTGGTATAATTATGTCATCCGCCATATTTGTTTACATACTACGTCATTTTTTACATCACGTGACCGCCGTAGGAAAAGTCGTCCGCCATATTTGTTTACATGTGACGTCATTTGTTTATATATCAGAGGTTAAAGTTAGGTTAAAGCGCCACACTGGTATAATTAGGTCATCCGCCATATTTGTTTAATTATCAGAGGTTAAAGTTAGGTTAAGGCGCCACACTGTCTGGCATAATTAGGTCATCCGCCATATTTGTTTATATATTCCGTCATTTGTTTACATCACGTGCCCGCTGGAGGCAAGGTCGTCCGCCATATTTGTTTACATGTTACGTCACTTCCGGTTCAGAGGTCGTTGACCCCGCCATCATAGTTGTTTGCGTATGATGTCACTTCCGGTCGGTAAAGTAGCACGCTACGCTACAGGCTGCCCAAGTGCAATGCTTACTACTACTATCACACTGCTGCTTGTGAACTGTAGAGTTAGAAGGAATTAGGTAAATGCCTAACACCAAATGAAAGTACATGGAGGGAGGTTTTATTAGCATTACAAATCTCATCATCTTAAAAGCCTGTTTGCGCAGATTCATGCCCTGCTCCTCCTCGACATTAAGCTGCTGTTTTCTCTAAAAATTATAAAGTATGATCACCTTAAAATATAAAGTCGAATGCACAAATGACGAACTCAAAAACACATTTTTATTTAATTCAGATTCAGGTTTAGGCATATCTTAAAAGAGGCCAATATATGTTATATTGTACCTGCTTGTCTATACGTGTCATCAGTCGTTTCATGGAAGGCTGGGTTGGAGAAGGACATTTAAATAAGTAGGGGGGACCGGGGAGTTTATACGTAAACACGAGTATCCAGTTAATGGATGGAAGTGCGCCTGAGTAATAACAAGCATTTGTTTGCTTGAACTTACACGAAGCAGCGGATGTAACGCACTCTCACTTCGCTGAAACAAAAGCCTTACGTAAACACAAAAGTCAGTTACGTGTGTTTATTTTATGCACAGCGGGAGATGCCGTATTCTGCAATTTGGTGCTGATATCCGACATTATACACATTTGTCTTCTCAAATTCCACTCTCTTTTCAACAAAGACCAATTTCATACGTGGCCGAGATTCAACGCTTTAAAAAGATTATCTTCTGCTTTCCTCCCGTACACCACGTATAATAAACTCGAGGTATGTTACACTGTTCGTCCGTTCATGAAAAATAATCTTTTTTTGTGAAATTACTTCCTTAAATATGGGGCGTTAACGATTTGAAAAAAAAAATGTAGTTACCAGACGTTCCCGCTGATCCATATCGTGATATAATTTTACACACAACTTTGATGGAACGTCACTAATCTCACCAAAAACTATACATCCTACAAAACTTTTATTCCATTTGCTAATTGTATGCTAATTCCTTAAAAGTTTATACGATACTGATACCGAATTTTGAGTCTAAAATAATAGGGAAGAAAAAGCACCCATTCATTCCAAAATGCATTTTGAACATCAGACTTATAAGAATACTACTTTCAAATACGAATTCTTAGTGCTCTTTCCTGCCACAAAATTTAGAAGAACAGGGGTAAGATCCTTAAGAGAGAAATGAACAAATTTTATTCGACTACAGTAAGCCATAGTGTCTGACCATAGACTTAAATTTCTGATGACCCTGGCAACTGCCGGATTACTGATTCACAACCTTTAGACAAACCACTTTCTGTGCTAGTTCTCGACCGTCTTGTAAATGTGTATCACAACTTAAGAAAAAGAGCGACAAACATTGTACGTACACAGAAGGGAAAGTCTTCGAAACGTCTGTTTTTTTAAATAATATTTGCCAAAGTAATTCAATTTTATACTTACTATACCACACTTTGAAGAATATTAACTTTGACATCCTATTATTATGGTCTCGGAGAAGTATGCGTATAGCTTTATGCATTACGTGATTGCCAATCAGCGAAAGAGTGTTAGAAAAAAGGAATTATGGCACTACAAAAACTACTTCCAGTTATGATCAACTGCCTATAGAACCACAGACAGATAAACGCAGAAAAGTGGACGAATGGAGTTTACTAGAAGTTACCCAGACAGACACTGATGCCGATAACGACAGCACATTACTATTTGGTGTTATAATTTGAGGAAGAATATATTGTATGGCCCATAGGAGTCAGGGTATAGCTGCACATGTACTCGGCAGAATATCCCAGGAAGCGGGGCTCACGGCTTGATGTCTGCTTCTGTACAGAAGGTAAGTCGACCCATAATTGCTTTCTCACATAGAAACACACCATAAAAGTCGAATTTTCAGAAGATCGTAAAAACATCAGGCTGGGTAGAAAATATCAGTCAGGTCTACAATACATGTTTTGTAGCCACTGGTGAAGTATAAAGATATTAAATTTTCTCCAGGTAATAGGAATATGGATGCATTAAGTTGTCTTCGTATGCCTGAGTGGAGGATCTCACAGGCTTGTTGATGAAGACTGACGTCTGCTGTGACAAGATCTTTCGTCTACTGGCATGTTTTGGAGGTGCTTGCTGCCTCCATCTTCAGTACTTTTGGCTGCATTCCATATACGGTCCTTCTATTACATGATGTGCAATATTACTCACTTGAATTACTTTTACGATTCAGCTTCCAAAGTTGTAATTACATTCTGAGTTATCCCGCTAAGTATATATCTGACAGAACTACTAAGAACGATAAAAAATAATGAGTATCATGTAACTTTGAGGCCCTTTTCGTAACTGCTGACAATTATTATCAGGATGTTACTATTATTTCTGGTGCCTATTACTGTATTTCTTCGTCGAACTTATTTATATGTCTACTTAAATTTTGTTAAATTTATCCGTCATGTATAACCTCAAATCGTCTTATGATCTACATGAAAAAATTAGGCTACATAGTTATGGATTATTACCGATCAGCATCGATTATTACCCATTGTTACCGTTATTGATTACTATCGATTGCAAACACGATAACGCCGTTAAACAAAATAGTTAAAATTGTGCATACGTGTTCGTGTAAACCTCCTGGTATTTTTGTCAGATTTTCACCATGCAAAAATTTTCTCCACACACTGAATATCTACCCCCTAGTTATAAGATCTCAGAAAATCCGTTGACCGAAAGCACAGTTTCATGTGGACGGTTAGACGGCTGGACAGATGGAGATATGACGACGCCAATATTCGCTTTCCACAAATTTGTGAACGCGTCGAAGAATCACCTCGAATTAATAAGTTTTGAGGGACTGTATTGGCCACATGTAGCATTTGGATCAACTGCATACAATTTATGTTCAAATCCTAAAAGAGTTGAGTAATGTCTTTGCCAGTTTAGTTACTATCACTTTTTACCCAGAATAAATATCCAGCTTGTCTTCACTCTACGTAATTCAAACGGAGATGGGCCAAATGACAGAGTTCGGGGCCACTTTTGTACTTAATTGAAACGTAGGGGTTTCTATCGCTTTAGGTTAAAACACCACGCATGGTCACAAAAAACCTGTACGGTGAACTTTAAATGAAAATTGTGAAACTTATCTTCTGAACATAGGCCTATGTATACGACCACACGGCATACACATAAGCCATAGAAATACCCTCAGCAATATTACATAAAAATTTGCTGCACTTTTTCATATAGGCTATAGAAAATAAAAATTTATCGGGCATGAAAATGATTCTTGCTTCGGGCGCATTCATATTACGTAACTAGATCTCCATTCAGAGCTGAATAAGAGATAAAATACTTTCATAATGCCGGAAGTTATATTTACCGTCATCATAATTTCCTGTTATCCTGTTTAAACCTATGCCTTCCGAGTCGTTTCGATAACATCAGTTGCGAAATAAAACTTGTGCGAAATTTTAGGTTGTCGAAGCGACGCAGCTGAGGTAACCTTTTTTTTGGAAAGGGGGGCGGGGCGGGAATGACGCCGCGCCAATTAAATGGTGGTTCTCGACGTTTCGAGACATCGTAGTGGTTTTAAATTCGGGGGTCAAAACGTCCAACAAGAATGACATTAGAAATTTCGACCCTCGAAAATGAGCTGAATACGGGTTCTCAGAAGGTTTAGAAACAATTACCGTGTGACGCGGCATCATATCCCAGAAGGGCGGTTGGCTTAAAACGTAAGCTAGTTGTTACCAGCCGTAAGTAAATGCCAGAAGCAGAAATTTATTCTTTATCGTCAAAAAGCCGGTAGGTATGGAGGAGTGTGTCACTAAAATAAAGAATCAGTATGTTTCGTTTAATTACTTTTTTATTTATACCTAGCAAACCCTAGTACAAACCTTCCTTCTTTACACAATCAACCTTGGTAACTTTGTTGTCCCGACGTGCTCAGTCTGGTAGGTGATCTTCTTTCGGGAAACGGGTGTGGTTTACCGAATCACGTACATTTTTAATTATTTATTTTTACTTGTTTTATTTACTCAATTTATGGTTGATAAAATGAAAAAATGGCGGGCTGTATCAAGTTAAACAACTAAATCATATTTTATCAAACTAACACAGTCACCTGTCCTCCCTCACTCACACCTCTCGTACGTGACTGACTTCCTTACTGGACTGTTGCGTTCGTTATCAGCTCCTAACCGTTTCGGGGTTTAAATTTCTCCCCTCCCACCTATCACCAACGGTTCTGAATATACGTTGACAGATTAACCTACGACGCATGGCCATGAACCGTCCGTAACTGACGCCAGCAATCCTAAAAAACAAATATATTAAAAATGTTCGGCTACTCTTTCTTTTTGCTGAAAGCAAACAAATCGCTTATTTGCTTTGCGAAAAAAAAATTAAGTCAGAGTAACTAAAAAAAGCGTGATTTCGTTTCCATAAACAAAACAATCTGACGTCATCGCCTAAGTTTTAAATAAGAATTAGATTTAAATGTCCCATATTATAAACATACATACATACACAGTTCATGGGCACCGGCAGCAAGGTGCAAATTGGTGCACTTGCACCACCTTGGAATTTTGACACAATTTATTTTCTTACAGTTAATAGTTCATTAAATCAATCAACATAAATTCTACAAGAATAAAACTAAATTTCCTACAATTTCTACAGTTTCAGTCTTAGAATTACTTACACAACCACTACATTTAAATAACAATTACACTCTTCTCCATTCCTCTACCACTGATCATTCAACAACCTGACCCCTTTATATACAGGCGATAAAAACCACCTTGAAAAATAACATGCTGGCGCTGATGACTTATTTAGATACAGGTCCACATTTGCATGTACACAAACACTTTCATATTTATTTATTTATTTATTTATTTATTTATTTATTCATTCATTCTTTCTTTCACTCCTTTATTCATTCATACATTCATGTACACTTGCATTAATAAAATTTTTCATTCACAGAAACATTCACGCACTCATGTACATCCAATTTTGCACCCATCCATCCAACCACTTACACTTTCAAACAAACGCGCGTATACCTACCTACCTACCGACCTACCTACATACATACATACATACATACATAAATACATACATCCAAGTCAGATGACTCCAGTCCAAACCATCCTACCGTATTTTAATATGTGAATTAACATTGTCTTGTACACGTATTTAGGCCTACGTCTCCCAGCAGTATTTTCCATGCGGGACTGACTACCAAAGCTTTTCATATGAGTTATTTTTCCTCCCCATACATGCTACATGTCCAAATCATCTCGCCCTTATTACATTATCAAAGTGACTGTCATTTAGTAAACATCGGAAAGATGGGAGCATAATATTAAAATGGATCTTCAAGAAGTTGAATAAGATGGGACTGGACTAGTTTGATCTGGTTCAGGAAATAACAAGCGTAGGGCTCTTGTGAACCCGGTACCGAACCATGGGTTACATAAAAGTCGCGGAATTTCTTTATTATCTGAAAAAATATTATCAAGAAGGGTTCTGTTCCATTGAAACATTCACTGAAATGTCTGCTGTCCATCATCTGTGCGGTCGACCTTGAAACTCGTTCTGAAAGATGCACACAGATGCAATGCTCACAACTTCACTCTTGCTATTAATAACATACAATATAATATGTATACATTCGTCTATCCGAGTGACGCGCGGTATAAGGAGCGTGTCTACGGTTGCTCGCTTGCTGAGATTGCGGGTTAGAATCCCGCCGGGGTCATGCATGTCTGTCTCATGTTGAGTGTCATGTGTTGTCAGGTATAGATCCGTGTGACGGGCCGATTTCTCATCCAGAGGAGCCCTGCCGTATGTAATATGTCCAATTGAGCGTTACTGACAAACCTCCTAGAGAAGACTTATGCCCACTAGGGCTGTCGAGCCATGAGGAAAAAAGTAATAATTTACACCTTGGTTTCCGCATGTATATACAGCCCTGTATATATGTTCGTGATTATAGAATTCTCTCAAATAAAGAGGAAGAAACCAGACTGAGAGTGCTTGAGAAGAGGTTGCTGGGTAGGACACTTGTAGAAAAGAAAGAGGGTGTAAACGAAGCAAGGAGAAAACTGCATAATTAAGAGCGTAATGACTTGTACTCTTTCCTAAATTTGAAGAATAAGAAGGGATGGACATGTAATGATCATGGGCAGACGGGTTATTCCTACAAGATTTTAGCCAGGAAACCAGAAATTAACGGACCGTTTGGAAGTTTTAGGTTTACATGGCACCAACTCAACAGATTTTAATTAAAAATGTGTGTACATGGTTTATTTTGCACGGGATAAAGCCTACCATTGAAGCTTGTAAAACGGATGCACAAATCGTAGCAAATGACACCATGATTTGTTCAGGCTAATGTAATGACTAATTGGAACGGTGAAACAGGGTACATGGTCACAACGCGTGGTGGTAGGAGAGGGTATCAAAAGATTAGTGGAATTACGAGCACAATTCCCTCCTCCGTCTCTCTTACTCGTTCACCACTCTTCTCTGACGCTGTCAGAATTATACTAGTGCAATGAATGTGCAGCGAAAACAACATTACGTTTACGGTTATATCATACATTTAATATTTTACAATATTGAACTTTCCAGGAAGGCCTAATTCTTCTTCGGGATTCTGGAGAGTAGATCGGTATTGTGACCCCAGTGTCAGCCGAATTGTTCCAAACGGAGAGAGAGAGAGAAGGATGGACGGAGGGACCGACATTACAATGCTGTCTCTGACGTTCATAGGGCCGTGCATCGTAATATATTTCTATAGTAAAACCAACCAGATGAATCAACGTGTCAAATTTATTTTATTGGAGTAACACTGTACATGTTTCGGAAGGTCTTTCCGTCCATCATCACGAGTTAAAGACTGTACATACTGCAACAGGCATGTGTCAAACAGATACTGCCGACTGCTTGCTAGCAAGCAGTCGGCAGTATCTGTTTGACATGTTTGACATGCCTGTTGCAGTATGTACAGTCTTTAACTCGTGATGATTGACGGAAAGACCTTCCGAAACATGTACAGTGTTACTCCAATAAAATAAATTTGAGACATTGATGCACCTGGCTGGTTTTACTATAGAAATGCAGTCCCTCTTTGAAATTCTTTCGCGAAAAGGCCTTGGCAGCATGCGCATCCTCAAATGTTATCATAAGCTTCGTGTATGTAAATGTTATCACTTTCCGTAATAGGTTTCCTACCAAATATGTAGCTATACGTGTGATGTAATGTGTATTAATTTACTCGCATAAATTTAAAGTGTCTAATTCAAGTAGCTCCTTTGTCAGAGTAACCGAGCCGGCAGTAACATAGAGAATACGTAAATTTGCCGTGTTATTGACTTACATTTTCAAAACACACATATATATCTATCATATAAAAAGTTATTGAATATAATATGTGTGTTCTGATTTTCTCTACAACTTCTGTCCGAAACACTTCGTATTCTAAGAAGAACTTAGCGATATATGATCAAAAATGTATATTGGTCTCTATGTAAAGTACCCGTTATTTTTCTCCGATTTTAATGAACCTTGAATTTTCTCGACAGATTTTAGGAAAATACCTAAACATCAAATTTCATACAACTCCTTGCCAAAGGAGTCGAGTTTTCCCATGCGGACGGATATACAGTCAAACATGACGAAGCTAATAGTCACTTTTCGCAATTTTGCGAAACCACCTAAAAATTAAACCGATATTAATTAAACAGTAATTGCTTTTATTTTAATTTTCAATCAGTTTTTTATTGTCACTTGTGTTAATATAAACATATTTATTAATTTACAGCCCGTCTTGGGCTGAAGAAAGTTCTCGGAGTGCATTATAGGAAATTCTTCAGAATATATCTTCTGTTTGTAATGGATTTTTAAAAACACATGTTCATGCAAGAAGAAGCTAACAGTATTTTGTATCAAAGAAGACAGAATCGTTTTAGCAAGAAATCAGTGTACGCATTAACGTTACTACCAAAACATATGAAACGAACTACAAAATGCCATGCATTTTAGGTACATGTGGTCGTCAGAAACGTCGAAATCTTAGATGCTGGGAGCTGTCTTTGTGTGTATGTGTGTGTGTGTGTGTGTTTGGTTTCCCTCGTTATGTTGCGGGTTCGCTTCTCGGTCTGATCGTGTCTCCGCATGATACACATGTAGTAGAGCCCTTGGTACTCTATTCGTAGGTCTTTGAAATTGGTATCGGGGAAGGAGGAACACTATTTTTTGGAATAAAGATACCGAAATTGAGTTGGGTCACTCACTCAGTCTATTACAGAACTTAACAAACGCGTGAATCTGTACCTCCACTCTCCTGCCCGTCTTCATAGTGTGGCACCTAAAAACGGCGAAATCTGTACCTTCAGGTGGCAAGTGTAATGCTACTTCTGGAACATTTTTGCGTAGAAATAATCTAACTAAAAATAACTAAGAATACACTGAAATTTTAGGCACTGCCTTTGAAACCAGATTTTCCTATCAGTCTGTGTAACATGATGGGGAGATAAACAGCGTTATTAGCTTAGAAAATTGCATAATTAAAGCAGTAATAAGAGCCATGATCTCAGCTGACGGCTACGCTGTATGAATTTCAGTTCATTAATAAGCCCCTGGGATTATGACATATTTGGTAATTATAAAATGATGTAACTAATCTTCTGCCCTATAAACTGAAACAAATGCTGCTGAATTATGATGAAGCGAACGTCCCTCCTCATAGATATTTTCAATTTAACACCGTTGCAGTAAAGGCGTATAGTTCATTTGTAACTGAACTTGTTTATGGACGCAGTGGGTGGAAAATTACTGGTATAGTTAATAATTAAATTTGAACTATCTCGTTGCTTCATGACGTGAATTTATTTGGAATTCGCCCGCTTATTGCCACTAAATATCATGTGGCTTATGATTTTAGGTAGCCGCACACATGTTTCAGGTGGGGTTTGAGGTTTTCAGGACCATGGTGATTTCAGGCTGGGACCTCCAGGATTATGACACTGTGTATGTTGGCACAAAGGAACAAGCGTTTCGGAGTAACCTGCTGCTTTATGGTACTGTGAAGATGAAGGCAGTTTTTTCTTCCAAAATGAAGGTAGGGAATGCAGGACATACTTAAAGTTATCAAATATTTTTTTATTTTATCCAGGTCATAAAATTATTTTATAGCCCCTCCCATTTGAAAGGAATGGGGTTGTCGTAGGCGGTAAAGCGACTAGCTACGGGCTGGACAATCATGGGTTCGAATAGCGAAAGGAGCAAATAATCTTCATGTTTGCACCGTGAGTCAATAACAATGGAACAATTTATTATCCAACTAATGCGCAACATATAATTCGTAGATACAATTAAAATTTTAAACAATTTAAAAGTGCTCCAACATGTTTCGGATCACAGATGAACCATCATCGGGGAGCCTTATACTAAACGTTACAAGAATGGTTCAATCGCGTCCCTTGAACGGACACGATTGAACCATTCTTGCAATTTTTAGCCAAGCACTGTACAAAGCTCCCCGATGATGGATCGTCTGTGATCCGAAACATGTTGGAGCACTTTTAAATATTTTATAATTTTAATTGTATCTACGAATCATATATTGTGCATTAGTTAGATAATACAATGTTCAAGGGGCAAATAATTTCATCTTCTCCAAAACTGCCCATACCACCTCTGAAGTTCACCCAGTCTCCTGTGGCCGGGGCGTAGAATTAACCACTCATCTCAGTCAAGTAGCGAGGTCCATAATGAACTGAGCTATGCTTCTTCTTTACAGCCTTCACGGAGTGGATTTGAACAACTTTACCTTTTCTTGCACTTTGAGGGTGCCAAGCTTTAGAAGAGTGTCTGTAAATACATATTTATTAACTTCGGCCTTACTTTTAAGTGGAACGTCCTTTTTAGGCGCGTCCGTATGATTACGAAAAGCGCCTCTTAGTTTTGTTACGTCCGTCTTTACGTTTGTCTATCCGTCCGTCCGTCTATCCGCAGGTATCAGAGCAGCTCACACTGGACCGATTTCCGTGAAATTTTAAATTGGGGACTTTCATGAAAATCTGTCGGGAAGCTCCAAATTTTGTTAAAATCGGACAAAAAATCGGATACATTACATAAAGACATAAGTATGTCTTGTTGTTGCTGGCAACACAGATTTGTCACAAAAGCATTTCTGCACAACCCTCGATAATGGCATCTTTTTGGAAGTGACATGTCCTTCAATAATACACACACGAGGCTTTGTTGCTTTTCCACTGCGACAATGGTTAAGCAAAAGAGTGAAAATGTTACGTTACAGTACCTTGCCTATTTGTTATAGCATCGGAGGCGACTGATTCATGGTAGCTTAACTGTGTTGTTTGGTCATGCCACTGTTCAGCCAGTCGCCCGGTTCTCACCGCGGATTGCCCGAGTATCAGACGCACACGGGTTCACTTTACGTCCAACTTACTGTACACTGGTGGAAGGAAAAAATAATTTAGAGAAAATTACACGTAATTAGACATATCCATGTAACAGTCCTTATTTTAATTGCAGTTCATTTCCCCTGCGATCTTCAATCTACCTTTGCAACAAAAACGAAACATTTTCGGTTGCGTCTTGAATAATTCTTATGCGTTTTCTTTCCACGAATGGATGACCATTTCAGGTTCATTTCAGTCAATGCAGATACTTCGGTTTTCCAAGATAGGCTGATGTACTGCACTTTAACTTCGAATTCGTGTTCCAGCAGATGGCAGCAAAACATGAAAATGTACATCCGTCCTCCTTAAAATATTTGCATTCAGTCTTAGCTTTCCTTCAGCTCGCGGCTATTATCATATTAAACTGCCATTCTTCAGTAAGCTTAATAGCTTTCACCCGCTTTAAGAACTAGTATTGCGTTATAGATCGCTGTCCTTTGTTGCTGATGTCTATTAATGCAACACCCACAAAACGCGCCACAGTATTATTGCCAAGCACAAAAGGCAACGAAAAACATTTAGACCTAATGCAACAGCGGGATATCATGTATTCCTTACGTTAACAATCTATCCCATTAGACTACCGTACACTAAAATTGTCCTTATTGTTAGAAAAATATAATTATGGAGGATGAGATATAGGTGGCATGTTGCACGCAAAGAAGAGCTGAGAAATTCACACCTTACACCCTGGTTGTCAAACCGTCCATTTTGGGGAATCACCGAATTTATGACCACACTGGATTAGATCCGTTTCATGCCCAATACAGCAACGTAGAAACAACACGTTCATCTTCTCTGAAGGGTGTACTTGAGACAAGCTGGCAATCCAGCTTTTCAACAAGTATTCTGCCCCACTACGTTGGCTATAATTGCATTTACTTTTAAACTTCCAGTCCAGATGTCCTACACATCATGCATGCTTATTTGAATGTAAGTTCACACCATGGTCGATATTCTCTTTGGAACAGCTTCCGAATTTCTTGAGCCATCACCCCGGAAGAGCAGCAGTTTGTTGTCTGCAGCTGTTTGGAACTCCAGGCGACCGCATGGATTTGGAAATACCACACAACCAAAAAAGTTTTTATTCAAAGGTTTTATCTCAAAACAACACGGTTTTCTCTAGAAGTCTGAAATTTCCTATATGGAATTACGTTACGGCCCTAAGGGAGAACAGTTGGAGGTCTCGGCAAGGAAGACAGCAGAGAAGGAAAACTGACCGCGTATTTCATAGACTGACCAAGACTTTGGGCATGAGGCTACGAAAGGAAGTGTGCAAAAGACAGGAAGGTGTAAAATACAGTTTATACGTGAATATAAAGCAGAACATATCATTGTTTTAACAATAGTGCAGAACCTAGGAAAGCAAAAATCGTGGAATCTCCCATACAAAGACGGGCAGGTAATTTGTACTGTTGATAAACTTGTGTTTAATGTGCTATCGGAAATTATGTGACTTTGGTATTCCTGGTTTGTATCTGGCAACTAGATTTTCCAACGTTTGGTCCGAAGACCGGTTATGACGAGGATATTAGCGGGTTTTCTCAGTTCCTCTAAGCAAATATTCGGATTGACCTTCAATTAGGCGAAAATTACTTCAATGAATACCCTTTATAAATGTATAACCCTCAACTACCCTAACAATTCATGAAATTGAAAAATGTGATTAAGTAGCACAAGAACGAAACGCGTTCTGTAGCCTACGGTACCAGCTGTTCCAAAGTATGCAATATCTACTCACCCTAACCCAGTGGATTCTGCGGCTGTACCGAAAACAAGCTACATTCATTTCGCTCCAGTCTTCCTCAAGACATATTTTACTATCACTCCTAACGAAATATTGTTTCCAATCTCCTCGTAGCAAATTTTAGGGCTGTAAAACCACCGTGTAAAAAAGAAAGGCACAATATTGTGAAGAATATCTGAAGCTCGAGCAGCATACATGCATAGGGTCAACAGCTTCAATAACGTCACTGCCTTTGTAGAGAGTCATGTTCAAAGTTACATACATTTATACACTTACGAACCTTAATGACTATTTTAATTTCTTGACTTCAGTAAGTTGTATGTATATAAGTGCGAAATATTTATTTCATTCCAAATATTAGTGAAAAGTACACTGTTGCAAAATGACAAATATCCTGATTGTGTCCGTATCGTATATAATAACGCCGCCTTCGCAAATTGTGCTGTAATCAGAAAAACAACAAAGTACTGAAGTGTAAGTTGTTTATCTTTACTGCATTATACAGAATGTAAACAAATATATCGTTCTCAGCCCTTATTTACTATTAAAATCAGTGCGAATGTCACACATTTCTGTAGGAGCTGTTCCTCTGACCATTTCCCTCTAATCCCATATGTTTATCAACCCATGAGACACAAAATGTTTTAAAATCCGTTCATTAGGCGCGTTCACAAAGCTGAAAAAAGGTTATTAATTTTGTCACGTCATTCCGTCCTTCCACCTTTCTCTCTGTCCGCATGGAAAATATCCGCTCCTCTGGAAGAATTTCCATGAAATTGATATTTTAAGGGTTTACGAGAATCTTTCAAGGGAATGTAAATCTGATTAAAATCTGACAAGAATAACGTGTACTTTACATGAAGACCTGTGTACATATATGATAATATGTCGCTGGATTATTCTTTGAATCAGATGTTGCATGAAAAATGTGGTAGAGATGATGTGGAAGAGTATGATTCAACCAGACAGGCCACAGATGACAATAAAATGCGGCGCAGAAAATAAACAAGAATACAGATACCCTCACAATAATGAATACTTATTGCTTTTCCACGGCAACAATTGTTACGCGAAAGTGCGTCAGTGTTACGTTATACGTACGTTGATTGTCTTGTATCGTTCATAAATTATATAATGGCTTAACTCAGTGTTTCCCAAATTCCTTCGCTCGCGGATCCGTAGTTTTTCGAAAAATATCCACGGCTCCTACATCTTGCTCGCGTAAATATATATTGTCCAGATGAAAGGTATCCAAAGTTTAAAATGTGTATATCAAAACTGATTTTAGATAGCTACGAATACATACCAGTAGCGTACGTAACAATTTATTGCATGATTTGACCTTAACTGAAATGACTGTCGCTCGCTTCGATAGTACAGCGGTTTCTTAATTAGATATTCTAATGGTCATACGAAATAAACATACCGCCAATTAAAGAAGTTAAGTGATTATTTTGACAAAGCATTATTCTTTTAATTTAAAAAATTAAAAAATAAACTTCAAAGTAGCCATTATAGAAATGTATCCACCGACCCTTGAGAACTGGTCGCGGAACCCTTGGAATCCGCGGAGCACACTTTGTGAACAACTGGTTTAAGTTAATAGAATGGCGCCATAAAATGGTTGCACAGTAAATATATTTTGCTCCAAGCAGTGAATTTTTTATTTTATGTACCATATATGGCGTTACTGCATCCAACTATAAGATTGCACAAGATTTACAACAGAATAGAAACTGAGAAAAATTAAGGTGTAATATTGCATGCTGAGAGTACACTAGTGCTCTACAGAAGGTAATCTACCACCTATGAATTTGTACTTTGGAATTTAAATAACAGTAAGAAGGCCAAAATTTCACAGCTGCTGTAAAAACTTACTCATGGCTTGAGAAATTCAGCGGGCAATGTTAAATTCCAAGGACGTTAGGAGGAACGACGCAACCGATTACTCCCAAAGTTCTTAGGCTACTGAGCCATCCATAGTGTAAATGTTTAAAGACCCTTAAGCTAAATGCCTCTGCCTTACATACAACGACCCATTGGCGGGAGAACACTATTTGGCGTTTTTGTAGTCGTCTTCCATACCATTAAAATAAAACCCGTAAAGACAGAAAGTTACAAAAACGCAAGACTAAATGGGAAAAGGGAAACAATTCAAGAAGCAATGGGTCAAAACCCCTTAGAAAAAGAAGACGAACGAAAAAAGGAAAGGAATCGAAAGTGATGAATATCTCCTTGATCTATACTCTTGGCGGTGAAGGTAGTGTAGTTCAGAAGTATGTTTTGGACTGAAAAAGGGACTGTTCTGACGAAAACTAAGCAAACGTAATGGTTACTGACAGAATGCAGAGTATGTTTTGAAACAGCCATTGTGACAAGGACGAATAAATTAGAAATGCAGGTAAAATTGTTGTGGGAAAACCTGAAGTGCCAACCGGCAAATCGGGATAGGATTTCCGGTATAGCAGAGAATGTTCTGTTCTCTACAGGAAACATGCTTGCTGTGGGAACCTCCCAGTCCCCCATCAAGAAAATCAAGGGCCCTTTCTTCAGAAGCAATTTGGACGGGCCGTGAGGCTAATCACCCATCTCCACCAAGGCCCAAAATTAAATACGCAAGCAATATACCCTACCTTCACTCTCCCATAAACCTTCATGACGTGCTGTTTCATTACGAGCAGAGAAAATTCACTTCTACTATATACATGATAATTTTCTCCCGAAAATAAATAATAACATGCTATATTAGTCTTTGTCTGTGTTTGTCACAAGCAATATCAATATGGGTGCGGTGCTATACACTATAGTAGGGCAGAAATATCAGGATCAATCTATGTAGGACCTCGACAGAACTTGGAAACGAGTGTACGTGCATTGAGGGACTTCCCAGGAAAATGGAAAATAACTACCTTATAAATGTGCATTACTATATTTCCTTGAATCATCAGCTTCATATCCAACATTTATATCGTGAAATCAAAGCTGACGTTAAGTATGTGCAAGATATGAGCTGGCACGGGGCGCCGAAAATCGTGTTTTAGCAGTACGGCACTGTATTCTACAGCAGTAGCTACGGACGTTTCCTTTACTTCGATCGTCATAAAAGCAGGATGTTCACAAATTTTATTCCAGTGAAAGTTGCATTACCCTTGAACACAAAGCAAGCGGCGTCGATACCATCTTTCGCACAGACTGCCTTTTCACTCGGTCCAACCGCGCATTTCGTGTTTCAAGTACCCGTCCACATGAACATTACATTTTTTTTATCTGTTGGTTTGCATCATTATGTAAAGGTAAAGGTAAATCAGTCCCATTACAGGACCGAGGTGCCCAGAGGGTTCCAGGAAGTTAAGGTTCCCAGATTAGGTGACAATGGGCCAGAATGGTGGTAAGGTTGTCAGTCTTATGCATCGGCCGTTTTTACCCCTGGGAAATACTCCTGGTACTCATTTCTGTTAGAGACTGAGTCGACGCCAGGGCCATAGCGCGATGGGAAGGATTGTGTCAATGAAAAATTCCAATGACACCATCCGGAAACAAACCGGCTACCTTCCGATTTGTAGCGCAGCACCTTAACCACTGGTAGCAGTATGTAGAGTACATAATTACTAATGAGATTTCAATTTCAGACTTGTGTCGCTCTCTTTACCTTGTCTCTGAACCCTTAAGGACACCGTTTTAATTACGTGTGTTATATAGCATGGAATGAAAAATAACCGTGATCACGGTTAGGTCTACTGACAAGTTAAGCATTCGGAATGGGAAAAACATAGCTTATTTTTATTTCTATACTAAGCAATAGGCAGCAGGAACTCACAAATTCACGTAAACCCTAAAACGGGATAGTTTGTAGCTACGCCGAGTTTGGAATGGTGTACCTCTCGAAAGAAAGCCTAACACACTGTCATTACCGTAACCTGCTTGGAACTTTTTACCTTATAAAAACTGCACGTTGTAAAAATTTCGCAACAAAAGTGTTAACCCATAAAATAGGTTACGGATATATAGCAAGTTTTAAGACTAAGAAGAGTGAGAGGGCTAAGCCAGCAACCACTGTTTTCTCTTTCCATACAAAGGATTCTTGAAATGTTTACTTGTGAGCTTAAGTCTATCCAGTTTATTTTCGAGTCTTCCCTATGTAAGGGTCTTACTGATTAGTATCTGGGCACAGACTAAATAAAAGCGCAAGGAACGCGACTGAGAAAAAGTTAAAGAAGGCACACTTTTAAGAAATATCTGCTGGTTTACCACACATATTAATCACCAGAGAAAGTAATGCAACTTATTCACTTCCACATGTGCTTATCCTTTCAAAACCTTAATGGCACAGGTGATCGATGGCATAAAGTAGGTGTTAAGTAAGCACGGTATGCCGAAGCAGTGTCGGAGAAAGACAGGAGTTTTATACTGCCATTCTTGGGTACCTTCTGCTTCACAATTTTTAATTTACAACAGCTTTAAATTTTTCTAAAAGAGTGGCGGTTTACGGCCCTCAGTCTATGCAGCTCCAGATGTCACACACTGTAGGTGTCCGACGTTGAATTTGTACCCCACAGTTACGCGCGTCCTCGAAATACCGAGAACTAAACTGGGTGTGTTTTTTTTTTCAAACTAGAAATGGAATTTGTAAATTTTCTGTAGATGAAGCGGACAAACCGTTGACAACCGCATAATACAGCACACTGCCTAGGAAAACAATAAATTAATAATAATGACAATAACAATAAAAATAAAGAGGTACAACATATTTGTTGTCGTATTTGCCATTAGTCAAAGGTAACAAAGATTTAAGCAGAGCAACATCTATTAACCGCAGTAGCACAGTGGTTAAGGTGCTGTGCTACAAATTGGAAGGTCGCTGGTTCGATCCCAGGTGGTGTCGTTGGATTTTTCATTGATATAAAATCCTTCCGATAGCACTAGGGCCCTGGGGTCGACTCAGCCTCTAACAGAAATGAGTACCAGGAGTATTTCCTGGGGGTAAAGGCGGTTGGTGCGTAAGGCTGACAACCTACCACAATCCTGTGCCGTTGTCACGAAATCTGGGAACCTTAACTTCCTGGAACCCTCTGGGCCCCTCCGGGCCTGTAACGGGACTGCTTTACCTTTTTAACATCTATTAACAAAGCCGTTCACGTACTGTTCATGATTCGGCAGTGCTTTCCTAATCTCAGTGGAAGCAATTAAACTTTCAAAATATAATACGCAGAGAATATCTTGAAGTACATCTTCAAGTTAGAATATCATTGTATCTTCAATAAAAGTGATTAAAACCCTATTTCTTCTTCTTCTCCTTTTCAGTGTACCTTATTTTTATGCTCTTCAATGCAAAGAGCACTGAACTAATTTTTGTGCTTCGGTTAAACGCCAAATTTTACACTCAGGAGGTCTTTATTCGTTATCGTTCTGTAAACAAGACACATTTAATTTTATTTGAGGGTTTCTTGATTAATATTAAGGGAAATTTCTTTCAGTTTGTCTTTATATTACAGTATTTTAGTTCTTTTCATCTTTTGTTCATCTCTTTAAATCTAACTTACTAGAGTGCTCCGGTTCTTTGCTGTGTTTGTACACCGGGGGTGGGGGTTTTGTCCGTTATCTCTCCGATTGTGAAATATTCGTCGTGGTAATTATATTATCAGAGTTCTTAATTACAGTGCATGCGTTGGTAATTTACAATCACAAATCTTCTTTGGGTTTAAGAATTCACTGACTGCGCAGAAGAAAATAATTCGTTCTACGTGTTTTTGTACCATTAACGGGTTTAATTTCTTGTATGTATGGATATTACAGCTTTCTTTCATGTTCTTAGTTCTACCCTTACTAGTTTACCCTCCTTTATTCATGATACCTTTTAAATTGTCATATTTACCCGTATATCTGTCAGTTTGTGTGTGTAAAGCATAAACAAGTGCTCTCTATTAATTTTAACGCCAGACGTGTGTTCATTGAATACGACGCTTAATAAACATTCGGTTTGTCCTAAATATAATTAATGAAACGCAAAATATACGAATAAAGTGAACTGTGTTTTATATATATATATATATATATATATATACATACATACAGACCGATTCAGGACCCGAAATGCCACTGAATCTAACAAATCCAGGGTTTAACTACCGCAAGAAAGAAAACTAATTTATCGCTTTTTGCACTGAACATTATAAAAAAGCAGATACGTAAAGACAAAACAGATAATTTAGTAAATTTGGCACTCTGAATCCTAAATTTATATAAACAATATACATCATTTCCTATCGTTTAGAGAAAAAAATTCCTTCTTTAATACAAAGACCAGACAGCTTATATTGCTTAGGAAATGATCTGCATTTAATGTAAGAAAAATATGAAATGCAGAAATACTGTACGGTCTATTGGTGTTTATTTAAAGACACTTTCTTAGACACTGTGGTTCTTTTCTTCTGGTATATAGTTACGATCGTGTACGTAAAAATGGGCAGCTAAAACTTCCAGGTAGGAAGGAGAACCGCGAAGAAATAAACTCGTTTAAAACCTATCACAAAGCGGCACGCCACACGCAAGGAGCTATACTTTCGTTTTGAAGCTCCTGCAGCGAGTCAGGGATGTTTAAACCATTCTGCACTTTGATGAAAAGCTTAACAGCTGTCCTTGACTGGTGTCTCGGATTAATTTGTTCGCTCAACTCCAGAACTTCTCTTGCTGATACGTCGCGGTTTATTGGTATGCTTGAAAGCACAGGTGCACAACATAGGGCCTGTGGGCCTTTCAACAACTATTACGTCCAGATTTTATAAAAAAGTTGGAAAACCCCACCTTTCTTATTAATTCATCTCTCCAGTAACTTATTTTTTATTACTGTTCCTAACACCACTATCATTCCTACAACAAAACCAACGAGGTGCACCAACTTCTCAAATTCATTTCTGGAACAAAACTCTACACGTTTCGTGCAGTTTTTCTGTCCATCATCAGGAGTCTAGCACTGTACACACAGCAACAGGCCCATGTCATAAATGTTATGCTGACTGCTTAATAGCGGGATCAGGATGAAAATGGTTCCAGTTCCATCCTGATCCCACTAGCAAGCAGTCAGCATAATCTGTATGACATGGGTCTGTTGCTGTGTGTACAGTGCTAGACTCCTGGTGATGGACAGAGAAACTGCCCGAAACGTGTAGAGTTTTGTTCCAGATATAAATTTGAGAAGTTGGTGCATCTCGTTGGTTTTGTTGTAGGAAAAAAAACATGAATATTTATTGAACTCTGTTCCTGAAAAGACGCCATTCAATTACAGGACTTAGGCAATGTCAAATGAGAAAGACAATTTTCAGTACCCAGCAGGAAGTGACCAGGAAGGACGTGGTCGTGACTGACATTTTTCTGAACGAACTGAGAAAAACTGCAAGATTTTTCGCCAGTATTAATTTAATTAGAATCACATATATAGAGGTAAAGGAGCCCCTGTGCCACAGACATTACGCCATGTAGGAGTACGGAGGAGCGGGCATAAGGTCCAACTCATTCCTTACCTCGGCACTGGAGGTGAATGATCAGATTCACTTTTCATCTGCTCTGGCCCCAGCAAAATATGTGTTGCTGCCAACTGAATAAGATGCTGCATGGGGGAAGTCTAAATGGAAGTGACGGCAAAACATAAAACCTGTGCCATACAGTCAGTAGCTAGTAACTCTGCCGGCAGGTCAATCCCGAATTTGTAAAATTTTTCATTTAGGGTGTGCGAATCCTTACCCGAGGTACACTTACTTGGAAGTTCAGGAAGCTCAAAGCCAAACACATTCGTCTCTAAATTTCTGCACAGCAGCGACATGCTATAAGCGTGCAACATGCAGTTGGTTATCTTCAGAAACATCACATGGCACATTCTTCATAAGTGGATTATGACTCATGTAGTCCAGAAATTCTTCACTTTTAGGAAACCCGACAGCCAATACCGTGTTTGACAAAGGCCGCCACTAGACCCTAACCTGAACCGGACGAAACCAGTCTATATTTCTACACACAATTGTTGTATGATGTATTTGAATATTATTTTCCCATGTACACTTAGGTCTACAAAGTAGTCTCTTAAACTCAGCAGATATAATTAAAAATTGTGCGTTCTGTATGCTTTCTACATATGCCAGCCGCATACTGAATGAAGTAACCCACATAATATTTGCTAAATTATATTATTTAAATTGTTTCATTCCAATTACAGTCCCCTTAAAACATCCACAAAGAGTTATTTAGAAATCGGTTCCATCAAGCATTGCCATGTACCTATGTACTCATCTTCTTGAATGACACGCGGATGAACAGAAAAACGTGTTACTGAAGCAGAAAGAAACAGACTTCGCATGACCCGAGGTGTAATCGGAATGGAGACGAAAGCCGAGTCTTTGAGGGTCATGCGGTAGGCATCCTTATAGAGTTATACTGAACACTGTAACACTTAGGGTGACCAATTTTCTGTTTTATTTTTAACAGTGACTCCAGTCTGTCACAGTTTTTATCACCATGCGGTCTACAGCAAATTCTGCTGAGAAGAGACTGAGGTCAATAATAGAATGAAAGGAAACGGAAATCCGAAATCTTGAATTTGAACGACTGAATCAATTTGTGAACGCATGCGTGGATAAGTGATTGATTACGTGAGTTAATGACTGACAGATAAATTCAGTGACTCAGTGATTGCGTAATAGTGACTCACTGACTAAAAAATAATGAGTTAACGTCTGACAGATCAATTCAGTGTCTGAGTAGCAGAGTGAGTGAATCACTGACCGCATGTAAGAGTGAGTGAGTGAGTGAGCTATTGACCGGCGGTGACTCAGTGACTGAGTACTATAGCGTCGCACTGACTAAAAGAAGAGTAAATGAGTTATCACCTGACAGAATATCAGAGTGATTGATTCATTGACTGAATATAAGAGTGAGTGACTGAGTGAGCTATTGACCGATAGACCTATTCAGTGACTCAGTGACTGAGCACTAGAGTGACTCACTGACTAGTAGAAGAGTGAGTGAGTTATCGTCTGACAAATACCAGAGTGAGTGACTCATTGACGGAATATAAGAGTGAGTTAGTGAGTGAATGAGCTATTGAATGACAGGTCAATTCAGTACCTAAGTGACTGAGAACAAGAATTAGTGACTCATTGACTAACAGAAGAGTAAGTTAGTTATTGACTGGCACAGTCACTGAATGGCTGTGTACCAGATTGACTCATTAAGTGAAAGTTTGAGCGAGGGACCGTGTGAGTGAGTGACTGAGCGAGCTATTGACTGACAGAACAATTCAGTGACTAAGTGACTGAGTACCTGCCTGCCTCATTGATTGAGTGAAAGAGTGTGTGAGTGAATGAGTGAGTGAGAAAGCTAGCGAGCTCTAAATCCGATAGTAGACCCTATAAAGAGCAACGGACGGATATACTGGTAATCGGAAAGATCGGTAAGAAACGGCCGTTGGGTAATTTCATCAGACACGTTGAAGCACTCCAATCTTGTCCTGCAGAGGATCAAGACTGTTATCTATTTGACTCCCATCACATCAGCTGCTGCTATATGGTGGAGAGGAGGAGGACACTTTCGGCTACAGTCATCGTGATTTGCCTACAACTGACTCCGTTCATTTGTTGGTTTCTGCTCTATTAGTTTCTGTTGCAACTGGCTGAGAAGTTAATTGATTATCATTGCTGTCATACTTAAATCAGAGATTATTTAAGTTTTTAAATATTTATAAAAGCGGAAATTTCAAGAAAAGACAGAAAATACGGCTTTTGAAAGGCAGAGCTAAGTTATGTCAGTGTTATTAATGTTTGCTATGGAAATGAACTAAAGGTGCCGGTGACGAGGGTTGCTGTCACAATATCTGCCTGGTGCTTAAAAGGTGTATGGTATATGGTATGCTGAATGTAATTCATAAACAGTGTATTGTATATCAAAAAATGACAAGGCTATGAAACAAATGTGATTTTCAGTACACAACTGGAAATCACATTCCCACTCTAGGCACGAGGCAGACAGCCTCTAGCTGTAGAGAAATAATAATGTGTCCGTGTCAAGATATGGAGATGTAGTTAGAACAAGGCTTTTCTAAACATCATCACACTACGTGGAATCATCAATTATTTCTTTCGTACTTCTTTTTGAATATTTACAATATTAAATTCTTACGACAAACTTTTCTAGTTATTTGACAGTTTATATTCAAGTTCTTCGTAAGAAAATTCATTACTTTAGAGACATCTGAAAGGCGTACCATGTTTGATCCTCATACAATACAGCCACTTCCTTAGACCAATAGTAGAACCAAAACTATATTCACAGGAAATTTTCAAGTTTGCACCTCGTACATCCAGATGTTCATTACATGAAAATCCTTTGAGTAAATTCGAACAAAAAACTTATGATTAGTTGCGATCCCCCATGTAGGTACCATACGATAACTTCATGCATATTGTGCAAACAACGTTTAATAAATTAATGAGACTTTATGAAGAGACATGATCCGAATAATACTGTAATTGAAACATGCTCTCAGTTATGTACTGTACTAATCAATGATTCTGTTCAAATTCCACAATCTTCACTGACGATGAAACCACAAAATGTTCCCATTAGCTCTGCCCATAGTTTTTCTTCTTACAAAGTTGAGCTACGTTCTGTAAGGCCACAGAATTCCGTCTCTGCCATGTATTGTGGCGTAAAATCATGTAGGTATAAACCTCTGTGAAAATTCACGCTTCGTTTACCAACTTGAAACATACTAGGAAGGCAGAGTTAAAAACAAAAATAGTCGCAAAAGAATAGGAGGACAAAAGGTGTGTTAGCTACCAAATGTAAGAACGTATGAGAAAACAAGTGATTCAGCCACACACTTTTAAGAAAACACAGATATGATAGCTACCATTTGCAGAAAATTAATCGACTCGTAACATACTATGTATATATTTTACTGTTTGGACACTGTAAACATTTATGACATATAATTGAATTATATCAGCTACCAAGTTTTAAGAAAGAAAAGTGTATTAGCTACCAACTCTAGAAAAGTATGAAAATGGTAACAGGAATAATTTTTGTTTAGATGTTCTAAAAACTTCTGAGACAAATTGCATGTCTTAGCTACCAACTTGAAGAAAATTACACAAGCTACTACTGAGGTAAGTGGATTAATTGACTATGGGTTGTAAGGCAGAATTTTCCTAGCCTCAAATAAAATAATTATTTATCCTCCAAGCAATACCGTATCCTGTACTGTGTTAAGGTTGCATAATCCATCTGACTCAAAGACCTCATGGAAACTAGAGCATTAAGTCATGCAAAATCCACGATTCTGGTTTCGTACTACTGGTAGAATGGCAAAGATGAGAATGATGATTTGTGGCAGATGATGTATTTTGATAAGAACATTTTGTGACAAGAGGGCCGTGGGGAAAAATACAGATATACGTTCCAAAATTATAATGAATTACTGGTTATGTGGACGGTCTGAAAATCAGTATACGAACACAGACGAATTTCGTACCCATCTGTGCTCGCTGACACCCATTTCTACACTTCCACACTCGTTCATGATCGCAGATATAGCTGTTATTCACTTGTATTTACAATACGTATTCTATTTGTTTCAATTTGACGAGCCATAGAAGGTCTTTACGCACTTCACAAACGTGTCTCCACTTCAGACACAAACAATCCTTCTTCGTATGGACTGCTTAGGTATGTAAGCGACTGAGTGTGTATATACGTATAGCAGTCACTTCACTATTGTTTTAGTAGTCGAGTGGATTAAAATCACTTCATCTATTTACTAAGAATTCTCTACTTTACTTTTTAAAAATACTTCCTTCGGTTTTGATAATAAGTATTGTAATCGCAAAGATCCACTAATGACGATCTTCTTACTAAACAAGCATTTCATAAGAATGCTTTCCTTGCTGTTCCGCATTTCGCGGCTGAAAAGGCAGAAATAATTACGAATCATTAATTCCAGCTCGTACTTTACTACAGTCATAATTTCCGTGACAGCCGGAACATTGTAGTCGGCATAGCAACTCGCTTTGCGCTGAAAGGTTGGGATTCGAACTAAGGTGGGCGCGAGATTTTCCACACCCGTCCAGGCCGGCCCCGTGCCCCACATATACGTACAATGGATACAGGGGCGTGGCGTTGGCCATCCACACGCATCTAGCTCCGAGATAAAAGAAAGTGTAGAGCTATACCTCTACCATTCCTTTGGGTCTTCATCGCATGTTACATTGTGAACTTTGCCTTAATAGTTTACGTGGTATAATATCGTTAGAAGGGAAATCATGCCTGCGTAAATACCGTGTATACTTCAGATTTAATACGGTTATCATCAGACCGATTCGACGTTCCTGATACATTGAGAATTCTAGTATTAACAGTTTCCTGGATATGAGTAACTGTTAGCTTTGAGTTATTAATCCACACCCCGTAACAAGATTACATGTTCTGCTTTACTGAAATTGCCTACACAGTCGCCAGGATGAATTTTAGAACTGGCACATTACAAGTGCATTTGGTTCGCTGTGTAATGGGGGTTACGTAAGCTCATTTGTATCAAACTGATACACTTGTTCTAAAATAAAATAAGCTTTGAACCGTCTATAATGTTACCACGCTTCGGAACACATTCCACTATTATTAAATAAAACACTTTAATCACAGTAGCCCAGTCCCCTACACAGTATATCCCGCTGCACAGAAGTACACACATACAGTATTGTTACTTTTTACTTAATCATAAGCCTATACATATGGTGATGTAAATTAAGGAGATTATTATTTAAAAATAGCGGTGAAAAATTTGTTAAATTTGATTGACTTGCAACTAAAGAGGATTTAAGATAGTCACACATGTTAATAGAACGTACGTGAGGAAAACAACTGAAAACAAATGCAGAGAAAGTTGAGGAAAATAATGATTAAGGGTAATAGGCCGCTGTATGATATAACAGTTTAAATGCTATTTAACATAAGGCTTAATGTAAGGGATGTGTATAGAGCAAAAGTTGATGCCAGCAGGCACAGACAATAGTAATGTGTAACTGATAATCAAATAAATAAATAATGTATATTACACATGTTATACAAAGTTAGTGGATGTATACTGTACGTCATTAATAACTATGAAGTGTGCAGGACCAAGCTTAGCTTCTTGCTTCAAAACCCTCCAGACGCATAGCTATATTCATTCCGACTTTTTTTCAGACGCCCACGATTTCTTCGCTCTTGTGTTTTGAGCCTTAATGCTGATTTTGTTATTCTGCTTCTTTTTGTTCTCAATATTTGTTATAAAACGTGAAACTCAACCTAGAACAGGCCATGAAAGTCCCAGGGGGAGTAGAAATATAGCTCTACTCTTTCTTAAATCTCGGCGTTAGATCGGGGTGGGTGGTAAAGGCTAGGCTCCGGCCACATTACCTCCAGGAAAAAGACTGGATACCCATTGTACAGGAGGATGGGTGGGCCCCTCAGCCTTCCTGGACGGACGCGGAAAATCTAGCTCCGACAGCGATTCGATCTCCAAACCCTCCAGCCCGACTACGCTATCTCGACCCACGTATATTTGCTTTAGACAAGTTATTGGTTAGCGCTGAACTTCACTGATGAATGTTTCAAATATTTAAATCTTTTTGTAGTTGCATGTACTTTTTTGTAGTATCATGAAGTCTTGGCACATTACCAAAAGATCGTACGAAACCATCTTTGTCTTTTCACCCCTTTCAGTACCCTTTTCGTAACCATGCAATTCTCGTTACCACATTTCACACTATTAGATTCTCCTGTGATGCTAAGAATTTGTAATTATTTTTAATTTCATTTCCAGACTGAATTTCCATTCCTTTTCATTGCACATAATTTCATATATTATTCAATAATATCAAGTTTCCAGGGAACAATATTCGACTGGACTTGAATAATACTACAAGTAAATTCTAAAATATATAGCCCTCCCCCATTTAGTTTCTAAAAAAAAAAAAAACCTATCACTACTGCCAAATTCAGTCACTGGAAACGACCCTCAGCTACTGCCAAACACCTCACATTCTTAAAACCAACTTGCCTTAGGTACATACTAATATTCATTGCAATATCCATGCCGGTCATCCAAGTGGCTGCCCTAGAAGATGTCTCTCTAACCAAAATTCGATACGCATTTCTCGTCCGTCCCAATCAGCAACACGCCCAGTTATTTTTATTCTCCTAGATTTTACTCGCTTCATTAATTTACACCATCTTCTTACGAGCGCCTTAATATGAAGCCCAAAGAGAACTGTATCACTCTTCTTGGACTACCCGGACAACGGAGACGTAAAACAATTAATATGCATATTTGCGTCTACCAGTTTCACAAGATATGTCTTCCTGTTAGTTATATTTAATTAAACACAGGGGCAAGCACACCTGTTTCTCGGAACGTATACTGGACCCATTGGTGCAGTAGCACCGAAAGGTAGCGAGTTCCACTCTCGGCAGGGTAACTGGGTATCAGCGGGCATTGTTGTGTTATTTCAGATTCTTTATACTTCAGTTCCAGGACATCTTTAATGGGCCCAAGACTGCCTCCCACCGAACCTTAATGTATACATCACAACGGGTCACTTTTGAATATCACTTAATGGTACATAAAATCTGCCGTGAAAAGGCCATCTGTAGGCTATAGGCTGTCTGCACATGTGCAGTTGAGTGGCTCTGATAATCGTACCTGTCTGAAATAAACTTACTTACTTACTTACTCCATGGTGCAGAGTCCTTCTTGAGAAGCTAACTGGTTTGCAGCTAGTCAGGAAATTCCCCGCATTTCACGGAACCCGAAGGTTCATTACCGCACTCACAAGC
>Ga0123355_10001051_pt1 | contig 38244 bp, 37 predicted proteins | sample TergutEmb28metaG_3_FD_89872 | JGI IMG/M metagenome (GOLD analysis project Ga0123355, IMG submission 89872) | Embiratermes neotenicus P1 segment gut microbial communities from Petit-Saut dam, French Guiana - Emb289 P1 | ecosystem: Host-associated > Arthropoda: Insects > Digestive system > Gut ...
ACACCAATTTTTTTTTTTTTCTTTTTTAGACCCCTTTTTTCCACCCTTCGTTTTTAAAAAATTTTCCCCCCCCCCCCCCCCCCCCACTTTTGCATTAAAATCTCTTAATAGAATCTTCATATGGTACTTAGGAAAATGATTAAAAACCTGCTCTAATTCCTCGTAAAAACTGTCTTTTGAATAATCACTTTTCTCATCAGTTGCTGAATGCAAATTTAGAACAATAACATTACACCAGCGACCTCTCAGAACTATATATGACACCCTATCACTAATAAACTCTATTCTCTTAACTGCTGATACTATTCTGTGGTGCACAAAAAAAATCCTCTCCCAAACTGATGATTTTTATTTCCTTTTCCATACAAAACATTACATTCCCCTGCTCTTACTGTGTCCTCATTGTCCCACCTAACTTCCTGCACACCCACTAACTCTAATTCATATCTAGCTAATTCCCTGTCAGCAACACATTCCTATTCTTTATTGTTTTATATTACACGACAGCTTCCAGTACGAAGCCATGGTGGCCAATAAGACTGACTCTTACTTAAACAACGTAATTTAATACGAAATTCAACGTGGAAACACGTGTACTTGACCGCAAGACCTATATCCGACACACATATATATACGGCATGTAATTCCAAGTCACGCATTCGCGTACATATCATGCGTGAGCAAACCATAACACAGACAGCCTTAAGAAGATGGAAGCAGTTCGGTATGACAAACACAAGGACAACGGAACTTTGTTCTGGTGTCCCCAAAAACATTCTGGGACAGAATTTACTCCACCCTCAGCATTCAAAATAGGAGTTGAAAGGTGAAGGTTGACTCTTCGAAATTATAGCACGTACACTGTACCTTCCAACTACGTCAGTTAAGATTCTATGCGTTCGCCTCCCAGTTACATCCATTTATCGCAAACACACCAACTTCCAAGTCTACAGCATGAATATTCAATGGCACTGTGATGTTCAACTGTCACTCAAGGTCTATAAAGCATATGAATTCCATGGAGCAGAGTGTTTATCGAGAAGCTAATATTTCCTCAGCGATCCAAGAAATTCTCGGCACTAATTTTGGTACCCAACCACCGCGTTCACAAGAGCCCGCCACCTGTCCCTGTCCTGAACTAGATCAATCCAATCCACGCCCCTCCTCATCCTGTTTATTGAAGATCTATTTTATGTGTATGAATGGACAAATAAAAGATTTAGCTCTAGAAACCGTTGCTACAGATGGGAAGTACCAGAGTATCCCATTTAACTCCGAAAACGTATTTCACTATGAAGACACCTGTCTTCTAATAACACATACAGCAGGTTTCTCTTAAACATCGATACGTATCTACCAGACTACACGGCGTCACTTCCCAGAACACAGTCGTATTCATAGTCACCGCCGGAAAACCTAAAATATTACTTGATATTTGACTAATGTTGGTATAATGTTTCAGGCTCTGACACTCGTGAAAACCTGTGAACCTGTAGCTGAAATGCGGGAATGTCGGGCACCACGGGATTGGTCGTTACTGGCTTTGCAGAACATTCGCACAGGAAAGTCCCACTACCTGGTCATCTGCCGCTGTCCACCCGCTAACATACTGGGTAAGTTACAGGACGTTACCAACACTCATATTTCATTATACAGATTTCTGAAAAAGAAAATAAAACAACGTTCTTTGTGAACTTCTCTACTCTTGAACACAGAGGCAATACATTCCTTCCAAAGGGAGGAAAATATCCCAGCGACATTGCGTCATATTCCAGGAGACCTAAGTCCTCAAATTTAAAAAGGTATTCAGACAGCTGCAGATGTAGTACTATCCGGCAACAGAAGACATGCGATTACAGCTAGTTGTTTATTTTGGTGTTTAATTGCCAAAAATCATGCAGATATTTATCTAAATTACTTTAAAGAAAAATCGGATATTTGGAATTCTTGACGGCGGCGACTATAAGAATGCTATCTTCTAGGATTTGAATCTAAGTAGTTTGGTACACAGGCACTCATGTTTCGGCAAAACCCTCTCCATCTTATCCTTCTTCTACCCGACAGATGGAGGCAGGCGGTTCTTCTGACACTTCGATGCCTATTTACCAAAAAACACGACGTAAGATCATAAACGGCCGTATTCGTAAACATAGATAGTCGTACTGTATTGCAAGCACAGGCCAGTTCTAACAACACTTTTGTGAGAAATTTGACTATTTATGCATGTATGTATGTATGTATGTATGTACGTTCCTACAGGCACGAACATGTCACAATTATCCCCCTTCTCCAGAAGCGAAGCTCTTTACGAATGCTCCCAGTTCAAACCTCTTCGTTCCTTCCTCCTACATTTTTCTTTTTGTATTCTGTGTACACTCAGTACTTTATGCAATTTTTAAGTTTATTCTACCACAAATATGAGAGGAAAGAAGAATAATGATGTCAAAGATGCTGCTGCAAGTAAGCCAATGCTAAAAATCACTACAGATACGCTCTTAAAACAAAAATTAATAACACAGCCACCTAGCAAGGTCACATATTTCCTAGTTTAATTTATGAGCGGGTGTTGGAAAGAATGAATTACTTGTACGATAAAGCCAATGGTAAACCGCACACGGAGTTATGCACAGTCGAGGAACGTACGTTATTTGTTTGAATGTTCGTGGGTCATCGGACAGTATGGCCCGAAAACGGGCCGAAACGCCATGGAGGACGAGGATGGATATTGCGTTACCACAGGCCTGGCTATACAATACGGAAGCAAGAAAACAGAACACACAGCAGATGATCACGCTGTAACCAGTGCATTTAGTGATGCTCCAACCTCGCAATACCTCTACACCCCATTGTATCAAGGTTACGATAAGTAAGAAGCAAGCAATCCGTAAATGTCATTTCCAATTAATTTACCCTTTCATCCAAAACAAAACTATAATTTAATTTTAAATTAGAATTTTATACCATTTCCAGGGCATTTCTAATTCATTGTTAATTCTAATAACATGCGATGTCGTATAGTATGGGCTACTGAACTGACAATGCCATTACATTAACAATACGTAAGACATTTTAAATTAAAGAACACCCGTAATAAGGCACTGTCAGTTAAAGACCACCTGTATGGACCTACAAGAGTGAAATTTAATTACTGCTTTGCTGCAGTTCGTGTCTTCCTCTGCAGAACAATCAAAACAAACCATTCCTTCTACACTATACTTTATATTATTAACTTAACTCAGTGGTCTGTGTCTTCCACTCTTGTACGACAGTCCATTCACTGGTTTATGTATCATTGTAGTCCTGCTTGCAAGAGGAATTCTACTCTTCGGTAATTTAGTTCAATGAACTTACTCTTCAGAAGGCTGGTTTCACTAAAAACATACAAAAACTTGAACTCCTACTGATGCCTCAAAACCAAACATAGCCTAACCCTTTGCAGTCGAAACTATTCTCGTGGATTTCAATTAATGGGTCAGCAAATCTCTAATTTTCGAAGCACAAATGCAGCCACCAGAGAGCACAGGCTTAGGGAAACCCAAAACAAAATACTATGAAGCATCGATTTGAGCTCGACACTGGAACGATAAGGATTCAACGACACTAAGTGAGGACAGTTGTAACGTTAATTGTGCAAACATCCGGACAAGTGTGCAGCACGGTCGAATATAAGCGGCGCTGGTTGTTAAGTATTTATACTCACTCTCTCTGTCACACACACACACATACACACAGTACTTTGCATACTTCAACACGTTACGGCCTCGTGATACTACAATGTACTACAAGCTACATCAGAACACTGTGCAGCTCCCTACGTATACACCAGGTCTATGAAAAAGTTTCCGGAGTTCAGCCGTAAAACTTAAGTACTTAAGCACGTGTTTCCCAGTCTAATCATCCTCGAAGTACGTCCCTTCTGCGCGCACACACTAGCCCCAACAGCTATGCCATGCTTAGAAACACTCGTGGTAAGCCTCCATTGGTATGGTGCGCAGGCCGGCAGTCGCACTGCATTTCATGTCCTCGAGCGTCGCAAAACACCTGACCCAAAAGCCCCATTGTTAATCCAGGGAAGAGCCAAAAGTCGCAGGGTTCCAGGTGTGGCGAATACGGTAGCTGCGACCTCAGTGCGATTTGTTTTCCCGCTAAGAATTACTGCACTGTCATAGCTGCGTGACCTGCGCCACTGTTGTGATACAGGATCCATCTTCTGACGATGGTGTATAACTGTCATAATCTCTCTTTTCTTTTTTTTTTTGGACCTTGTCTATCGTCTAAAATTTAAGACACTTTCAAACACGACGTTTCGGGAGTCAGTTCTACTTGCGCCTTCAGATAAGACGTGCATCTTATATGAAGACGGAAATAGAGACGTAAATGTAAAATGTAAATTTGGAAACCGAGCTTAACAAATAGTAGGTTGAACCTTTAATATTAGGTTAACATATCTAGGAAAATTATTTCATTACGTAATTTAATTACTGTGTTACAGATTCACCACACGTGTATGGAAAATTATTCCGCTACTCATTCTTTTATTTACATTTTTTACCCACTTATATACTGCGACATATTAATATCTTGTTATTCCTTGATGTTAATATAATTAATACAGGTATGAATGTTTGTAATATCGCCTGAAGATGACCGAAATTATCGGCCAAAACATGTCGTTTATATGAGAACTGAATGAATGTCAGGACATTTATGCTGTTGTATTGGTCTGATAACTATAGAAGACATTGAGTTGAGACAGTATGCCCAATAGGCAAAGTATGTGAATAACTACAAAGACATCAGGAGCTATAATTAATGAGTTAGTATACAAAATGGTGTAGAAGTTGGTCAATAAAAGGTGATATGAACATGATGCACGGTATATGTACAACGTGAAGACGGTACGAGAACAATGACTGGATTCAACAGCCTTGTCCTAAGCCACTGTGGCCAACCGTGAAGAAGGCAGGGATTCCTTTTCTGCACGTATAAAAACTAAATACTGCGGAAGCGCAAAAACCAAACACCGCTGTTTGAGTAAACTGGATACAAATTGAAAGCCGCAGTTGGCGAACGACCGCTGTAAGCAGAAGCACCCTGTTATTTGCCAACTTTCTTTAAAAAGAAGGGCGGATACTCATACTTGGGCGTGGTAATTTAAATTGTAACCTGTTCTCTTTAACGTACAATTTATAATACCTCTGCCTCTTACAACAAATTTAGGGTCCTTGTCTTCAAAGAAGCCACCACCACTTATTTCTGTCGAAACGTATTTCATACTTTTTTGTGGCTCTAAATAAATTCGCAGGCGTCTCAGTCATCATCACAGCACGAGCGGACTGGGAGTTTCCGGCATTCCTTCCAGCTGCAGACACTTTATCTTGTGACCCGAGTTTCTTCTAGGTAACCGGTGACACCGGGCAGCCATTCCAACTCTCTACTCAGACAGTTCTGCCGTCATACGTCTACGGTCAAGCAGGCCGTCAATGATCGTGACCGAGACAGAAAACTGAGACACAAACAGCCCAGGCATATTCCCCGTCCATCCTTTAAAATCTGCTAAACACAAATCTATGAACATTCCTACCTCTTATTCGTCCTTATGTTTTATCGTTTCGATTGCATATAGTCAAATAAAACTTTTGTTTTGTAAACCTTGGTTTTCGGAAACACAGAATACCCACTGCGGCTATATCAAAAACCGATACGTCAAGACCAGTGGCCTTAAAATTTAACAGCCGCATAACGCTTGTGACTAAATCCGAATTTTCGCGGAACCGCTGTACTGTAAGAGTTTATTTCTTTGCGGCAACAAAGAAGTAAAACATTTAAAACATAATCTTTTATACAAAATACAAAATATGCGCATGTTTGAAAAACAAAGTTTTATTATCGGCGAGTGACACTGAAAACTAAGCCCGTACCCATCACCCAAAAATATAAGAATGAATAATGCAATTAAAATTTATGAAATTCATGTCACTAAGATCGCTGTAAAAGTGAATTTGCTTACTCCGCGAAACACAGTTTGAATACGACTGCGTTAGTCACTGTATGCATCGTAGGAGACCGGGAATACTGTAGCTTCCGCATCTAAAAACTTATAAACTCGTAAAGGATACGAAAGCAGATTACATTCGGAGAACGGTTGCGCCACAATTCGTTTTAGAAATGTTGTCTTCCTGCCGCGTACCCAAAACAGTAAACATTACAATATCAAATACTAGACGTTTCCCTGCTACGAACACGGACGGAGAGAGTTTGGGAACAAAGGTCCAAGAACAGTATGTGGTCCTAAGAGAAAGGCAGAATACGAGGATGACGGGGAAAAGACTTGAATAATAAGGTGCTTAAAAATTTGAATTGTTCATCAAGAGTAGGGTGACCAAAGAACGGTGCCATAGTCGAGACATGTAGCACGCACAAGGTCGACGAAAAATGAATGCAGTATTTCAGTTAGAAAAGTAACAGAAGAGACCTTGGTGTAGATGACAGGATGCTATTAAAACGGATCTTAAAGAAACAAGGTAGGAGGGTGTAGACTATATTCATCAGATTCACGGTAGGGAGCAGTGCAGTAGAATGGTCTTCTGAATTTGGCAATGAACCACCGGGTTCCACAACAGGAGAATTTCTTGACTAACTGAGCGACTATTACTTTCTGTAACCTACTGTATACAAAACAGTCTCGTTCTATTCCTTTTTATATATGCTGTTTGGTGGTGGTTGTGGATGTGTGTGTGTGTGTGTGTGTGTGTGGATGTGTATGTATGTGTGTGTGTGTGTGTGTGTGTGTGACAGAGAGAGAGAGAGAGAGAGAGAGAATGATGCCTGTGACCAGACAAAAAAATGTAAGATTTTGGCAGTTTTCGTGCAGCAAATTGTTTCATTTCTAAAATAGTCCTGTCAACACTGAAGTAATCAAATTAATGACATAATGTCATCAAAACAGCACCTCCTATATAATGTTAATGACAAACATATGGGGTTATTCTAGTAAGATCAATGTCAGTGCATGGGGTCAAGTAATTCCAATAATGTTTACATTAACTATTAATGCACTTCAGTTTGCTGTTACAAAAGTCACTCAGTCTTCCATGTTGTGAAAAATATTTATTTTCCGATAACACTGCTGACTGCTGGACACACAAATTAGAAATTCAACCAAATTATCACTGACACAGACTACTTACTTTATGAATACGTTCAACAAAGAATTCTCTGAATTTACTTCACTTTTTTAATTACCTGAAAACCCCACATTTTCAGCATGTGGTTACAATTTTGACAGCAACATATTTACATAACGTAACAAAAAACTTGTTTCTTCCTGCTAATACAGAAGGTCCCATGAGTCACGACCAACCGACATACGCCAGTGTACCAGGAATCCGAGTTTATGGAATGATGTGTGCCCAAGTCAATAAGAGAAAAGGCCGACATCTCCGGTTTGTCAGATCAAGTACACGTAAGTTATGGCAAATTAGCATCCAATACTATAATATAACCCACACACATCAATGAAAAAGAAATACTTTCTTGAAGAAATAGAATTATGTCTCTGTAAAATTATTTCACACAGAAAAGATAGTTCTAAAGACATTTGTTGTCAGTCTAGCCATGAAATCATGAAATATACTACTACTACTAATACTACTACTCCTCTCACACTTAACATTCACCATGACACAGTAAGCAAATCAAGGAGGATGAGAGGGATGGATCATGCAGCATGCAAAACATACAGGAGAAACACACAGCACACACAAGAATCTTGTCAGAAAACCCTAGGGCAGGCGATCACTTTGAAAATTTGGGCACAGATGAGATGAGAGTACTAAAATACATCTTCGAGAATAAAGTGTACATGTGTGGACTCAATCCAACTGGCTAAGGACAGAGTGCAGGGATAGGCCCTTGTAAATATGACACAACTCTTTCAAGTTCAATAAAGGTCTGGAATTTTTGGACCAGGTAAGAAATTTTCAGCTCAGCAATATGAACTCTGTCCTAAACAGTAATTTAATTTAAAGACATACCACTATACTGAAGTGCTTATTGCCACGACAAATGACTGACAGCTGCCAGAGGGATTTGATCCCAACACAGAACACCTTACAAAGGTACACATAGCAGTACAAACCACCAAAAACTTTATAAAATGACCAAAACAATCAGTAAAATTTTTGGTACCATAAAAAGAGATCTAATAAATTTTAGTCGCTTATCATGAAAGCATGGACTTAAAAAAATACTTCCAGCAAAAATAATTCACTCTCACTCATCATCAGTGTATTTGTAATCAGATATTTACTGGCACAAATTACAATAACAAAACAAAGCAAACCAGCCCCTGACACTCAACACCATGGAATTTTAATTTTCTTTTCCAAATTTAATACAACAATTCTATGAATAATATTTTGCGCATCCTTGTGACGTACAAATATACTGCCAATGCACTGCAAGGTACCTGAAGTGACTGCAGACCTGCTGGGCATGTCATATGCACTAGCAACATACCACTCACACATTCCATATACTACCACTATTAAGAAGATAACTGAAAACATGGATAGAGCTGAAACACTGCAAGTAGTATAATGGCAAGGCTACAGGTTGGAAGACTGACAAATCAGGGTTCAATTCCCAACAGGAGACAGAGAGATCTTCTCCATTCTGAAGCATCAACATAGACTCTGGGGCTCACCCTGCCTCCCTTGAATAGGTATTGGGACTTCCCAGGGGTACAGTGGATGAAATGACCACTCATATTTATCTAGATCTAAGGCTAGGGGTGCATGGAGCTATACAGCCACATCCCCACAGTTGTTCATGGTGTGGTCACCTAGTTTACTACAAATACATTAGAGCTGTGCAGTAAAAGCAATCCCCATATGGGTTTGGACAGTCCCATAGGGCTCCAAGAAGCTGAGGGTCCCATATTTTCTAGACAATCGGCACATGAAGGTGATGAGATTGTGAGTCCTACGCACTGGCCGCCTTTAACCCCCGTGGGATAAACTGTGTACTCAACTCTGTTAGATGATGAGTCAACCCCAGCGCCAGGGTGTGGCCAGATGGATTACGCCAGTGAAATACACAACTGTGCAGTTTAATACAAAATTGTAGTTACAGTATAAAATCCTGTTTAGTTAATTGGTTTCTATAGACATAAAGTTCAAAATAATGAATAATTATACTTAAACGTATGTGCCACAAAATTTCAGTAAAGCAACCCAACTCCAATTTCTCAAATCATAAACACACACATGCCCGCACGCACGCACACACGCGCGCGCACACACGTACGCACGCACAAGCACACACACACACGCGCGCGCGCGCGCGCACACAAACACACGCACGCACGCACGCGCGCACGCACACAACACACACACACTCGCGCGCGTGCCATTCAAAAAATAGAAACTGTGATTATAAGAACTATTCAGAATTTCCTACAGTATTGTTTTTGAAGTGCTACCAACATTTGTTTTATGAAACTAAAAATCAGAATTTTGCACCATCCTAGCTATATTCATTCCTCACCGATTATCTAATTACATACCTGTCTGTGTGTGTTCTAAATGCTGTGAGAACTCAATAGCATTGCAAGATTTCTCTTTTCTGTAGAATTCTAACGCATGAGATGCCTAGATTGGTGTTGCCCTAGGCAACAACACGCCCAACAATAACCTCTTTCAATTTCAGGTTCAATGCCACCATTTCCATGGAAAAAAGTGAAAGAAATGACCAATACATTTCACTGGGATAACTGACGCATCCATTTCCACATCACACCATCAAAGAAGAGGGAAAGACCAGTTCAGGTCTAGTATCATGGAAGATGAAAATATTTCACTCCAGCAAAGAAAAACCTCAATTCTTAGTTATGATACTTACTGAAGACTGAATGGCTAGAAATGAAGTGTGGTAAAAGCCTTTACCAGCATTCATTTCAGGACAAGTGAATACAAGTGAAATGGAATATGTAGGCAAAACCACAAATAGTACAATGTAATTCATTGCATGTGGCAAGAAGAGATTTCTGCCAAAAGAAGTTCTGTAAGTCAGCCAGGTACTTTGTATTTTTTTTTTTTTCACATCTCATTTCTATCTCTTAAGAGAAACAAATTTTCAGGAAAATCAAAGGAGCAGTGTTCATTTAATCAGAGCAATGACTGGCTTGCAACTCAATGTATCTGTACTCTAAAATTAAATATTTCTAATATGTGATATTCATTAACAGTGGCAATGCAGGTGTCCCCATCTGTATCCAACTCTGTGTCATATATGGACTGATTATTTTAATACAATTTATCAACTGTGTGTTCTAACAGACAATTCCAGTACTTACTACATAATATATACTAAATCAGACTAATACACCAATTTATGTTCAAGCCACTTCATATGCAGAACCATAGTTGTAACTCTTATGCTGCTTTTTCATTATGTTAAATTAAGGTCTTATTATAGCTCATTAAAACTTGGGTCTGCATTGTCCCCCCCAGTTCAATTGCCACTTCCACATCAGCTCCATCACTGAAATGAACGTAATGTACGGTACATATTTATCAATATGTCTACCAGACACACACACACACAGATCCTCTTCATTATGTTCAATTCAGTGATTTGGTTTTGGTGTCAGAAAAATAGAAATGGGTTCAAGTACTGGTGGCCACAACTGAGGCCCAAGTGGCACATTGGGTTGGTGGATGTAGTTGAAAATCCATATATGGAAAACAACTGAGCTGTCATGCAACAACAATGCCTATACATGGTACACTGGGGCTTTGAAAGGAAGATGTCTGATAATCATAACATATTTTGTTAAACTCTGGTAGTATTTAAATCATACTTTAAAGTAACCATATAATGAAGATTTAAGTCCTCCAAAATGTAACACTGTGTCAGTGGGACAGTAGTTGCAGATGTTTTGAAGGACCACAGTGCCTTCATTTTGACAGCAAGCAATCCAGTCATTAAGACATTATGATCCTTCACAAAGCTGCAAAATAATCACACAATGACATGGCACCACATGCCAGGATACTTCAATTTACAGCAACACTGCTATGAGAACCTCAAAGCTAGCATAAACATCTAATGTTAAAAGCAAGAAAAAATTCACACCAGCTTTCGCTCTCCACTGTTTTAGGTCTGGCTTAAAGTAATTTTCGTTTTTAATTAACAAATATGATTGAGAGTTGAGATTTTCATGGTGGTGAAAATTCAGATTGTGGTCTTCTGGATTTTAATACTGACCGTTCTCTTAGAAGGATAAGGGCACAAAGGCACTAGATTTTGCGAAGTACTGGTAACATCTAAGAGACTATGCAATGTCAAGGCCCAGAAGACTACAATCTCAAGTTTTGAATTTGTTGTTAACAGTAACTACAACTAAGACATGCAAAATTCTGTTTAAATACATCACAGTAAACAGAAATCAAGAAGCTTCTCTAGTAAAACGTAAAATAGATTTTCTGCTGTCACTACTTCCACCTATCCTTTGCACCGTAAGGATAATGGTGGACTGGTGTCTACATCATAATGCAGCTTTCTGAGTACTGCAAGCTTATTAATACACATTTAAAATATAACAGCTAAGCACAAGTCCATAATGTACCTTATTTACAACAATCCTTAAAGATTCAGCTCCTTCAAACAACTGTGCTACAGACAATGACAATGATTATCTGCAAGTTCCTTACTAATGCAAACTGATAGACTCCCTCCACAAAGAAATCCCTAGCCTGCTTCTGCAACCAATGTACCAGGGCAGCTCTGATATCTTTTTCTGACTTGAATGTATGGTTCTTTAGTACTTTAGCATTCAAGGATCCTGACATCACCACAAGAAACAGCACTCTGTGGAAACGACTGAGACCTTCACACCACCTTCACAACACCAAGAGAAAGCAACCCAGCAAGATCGTGAGGGGATGGATCTGTTGTGATGTGTGTATAGGGAGGCAAAATTCTCAACAAGGCCTGAATATTCTCTCTAGCAATGAAAGAGCAGGTAACTCCGTGTCAAGAAATAAAACTAAGGCACTTTTTTAAACAAAGGCTGCTGTGAAATCAGAGGTAGCTTCATGACACAAACGAGATTGTGGGTGGAAGACACGGGTTTTATATAACCCGTGCCTATCTGGATCAGAGAAACACTGCATTCAACAACTACTCCAAGACACTGCCCTGCCTGTTACAATACAAATGCTGGGTACAAATTCTCAACCCATGAATCTGAATTAGTTTGCATTATATAAATACATATTGAGCTCTTAGCCCAACTGGCCACAACTCAGACAGCTACTATGAAATCCTGTTACCCCATTATAAAAATTAGCAGTAAAAATAATGTTAGAATTAATGGCTCGTTACTTGATTAAGTGAATAACAGTTGCTTCTTTTGATGAAAAATGAAACTGTGAACACAAGATAATATTAAGAATGCAAATCTAATGCAAACATCTGTTAATGCCACAGCAGCAAAACTGATCTCTCAAGAAATATACTGAAATGCCTAACAGGATTTCCCTGAGCAAGAAAAGACTTGTACTGAAATTAAATACGTATGGCATACACTACATATGTGGAAGAATACATTATTACAACAGCAGTCAGAAGTTAAACAATCAAATAGTAATAGTTAACAGGGAACAAATTCAGCAGTAAACAGGGAATTATCATCTGGGAAAAGAGGGGGTTTCGAACCTCCAGGTTCTGCGTGGCTGGCAGCCACATCTCATCTACAAGGTAGTGGTACAAACACTGAAGATAGGCAACAGCTGGCTCACTGGTCGGCACACTTAATTGTCACAATAATGCAACAAGGACGCAGTATAATGTTTTTGAATGTATTCAACTCATCTTGTGTTGACTGCAGCGGCAGTGCAATTTGCTTGGTACTTGCTGAAAAAGGTTACAGAATTTACATTAACTGGCAAGCAATAGCAGAGTATTATGTACTCACCCAGCACTTCAGCATTGACCTGGATGCTGCAACTGTACATGGCTGCCATGAGTCGCTGCGGTTGAGCTTGGAATGCTTTCCGACAACCTTCTTTAACTGCCGACATCATCTGTCCCGAAAAGGGTCCATAAGGTTGACTGCTGCTTATAGTGTCACTGCAAATTAAATGGTATTTTAAGTACACTCTCAACAAAAAAGTCTTCAATAAGCACAATTTATAGTACAGCAACCTCAGACACTACTTTCTTAATGTGTCACAAACACTATGAGTATTCCTCACTTTGAAGAAGTACTCCAAACATAAGCTACAAGATAAAAAATTAAACAAGATGTTAGTATGTGAATTGAACCTATTAATTCCCTTCACTTTCAACATTGTTAGATACACATGTTATTGGTAATGGTTATAATCAACAAGAAAAAACAATAAACAATCAAAAATAAAGATAAAAAGTAAACCTTTCATACTAAAAGTTCAAAAAAACTGTCCATATCTTCATTTTCACTGTTACAGTCTCACCGAATGGCTGTATACCATGTAACACAGAAGGAAAAACTGACTGCTTTTTGACATTTTCTTTCAGCTGTGGCTACTTAAAAAGAAAGAAGTAAGTAAAAAAGGCAGAAGTGTAAACAGTAATGTGTTCTGGTATGCCCCATCCATCTCATCCTCCTTGATTTACATACAGCCGCAAACAAAATCAAATTACTGGCATGTTACGAAATGGAAAGTGTAGAGTACCTTGCAGATATTTGTTCAAGTTGAGATTTATCAGCAAGCATCCAGTCTTCAACAATGAAGCAGACACCCATCAACGGCTCCTCACAGAGAGGGCCTGCTAGTGTGGCCAGTTGAAATCCATTAACAAAACTGCTGTCATAGGCAAGACGAGGATCAGAACCATGTAATGTCTGCCACAGTGAAGGACGATCATATGCTGGCACTCTGTTCAGTAAAATATTGGGGCCACATCGTCTTGGGCCTACACTCCAAATTTGATTTTCTGTACCTTTCCACTCATTACCAGCAGTAGCAAATGCATCCTTCAGTTTCTCTTTCAATGTCTGAATTGCTCTAAGTGTTCTTTCTGTAAGCACCGTCTGATTCCCGTTCATGTTATCCGATGGAAAATCTTCAGCCTTCTTGTTAATCTGCTCTTCATTTTGCTGGCCAGCTTTGGAGTGAAGATGTTTATCTAGTGCCTTAAGAAGTTCTGTATGGGACTCGAGAAGACGAGTCACTTCTGTTGGGAGAGGCACTGCACGGACCTTCAATGTGGATTGTTTATTAGGTGTATATATAGTTATTACTTCATCAGCATTTTCTCTGTCTCCATCCTGTAATAAACAAAGAAGAATTCTCAGCAGCACAAACAAACCCTGCTTTTTTATTCACGGATTTTAAGTCCCTCATAATTGATATTATTACTGCTTTTCCACTTATGTGTGTAAAGAAATTCTTACACACACAAGTATAGATTGTATCAACACTCAATTTGTCAGATGTAACCTACAAGCCTAATCGCTACTCAATTCTTCAAACATAATATGTCACTGTGTTCATGATCAGTCACCATACAAATTTTTTTACATTCCTAGCTCTGGTCATATCATTAGTCACAGCCATATATTTGAAAGCTATTTAAAAATTCCATATGGCCACCATGTCATTATGACAAATTCTTCAAAAGAATTAATTCAAGAACAGCAGTCATTTTTACATTGAACTATGACTATACATCATTTCAGGGGTCTAAATTATGTAGAACTCCTAAATCACAGGTCTGTACATCTGCCACGTTTTTATATATAATATATTTGACTGCAAATGGGCTGTCAACCGGTGGCAGTGGTTATTATGCATGTACATAAATATGAAATAAAGATAACATAAATATGAAGTAAGGATCTAAGAAATTTAAGTCAGGAGGGCTACATGAGAAGCATGCAGTAGCAACTTGGAGTCTTGGGACCCATCTCAGCATTTGCTTATTGACACAGGGAAACCAAGAAAAACCTGCGTCGAGGTGGCTGGTCGCAGGACCTTCCAGATACTGACTTCTAGCCAGCAGTCAGGCAACTAAAGTATGTAAGACAGCAATACACACAAGGTAAAACAACACATATGAGGTAACAAAGATACACACAAGATAATAACAAATACACAGAAGACCAACTACAGTTAGCAGCAATGCATATAGGAAAATCAACATAATGGGGAGAAAGTACTATACCTAGTTTCTAATATTGTTACTCCACAGGTATAGCACAGCAATTTTAATAGGACCTTCACTTCCCTTCATTTCACCAACCATAAATACCCTTCACGGTAAGCCCCGATTTACCCCCTTTCACCGCACTACACTTCACTTTATTTCACTTCACTTCACTTAACTTCGCTTCACTGCACTTTTTAGATAATTTACAACCCACTCACATTTCCTTCAGTTCACCACGTTAACCCTTTACCTGCTAGCGTGGAGAATATGGTGAGCTCCTAATAATGCTAGTAAAGGGCAGATGGGATTTAACTCAGCATTTAAAGGGTTAATCACTCTCCTAACCCTCTTTCTGAAAGCATTTGGTTTACAGGGGTGAGTCCCTAAAATTTCTGCAGGTAACCGTTTCGAGTCAGATGGTTCTATTCACAAAGAAATATTTCCTGATATCCGTCCTTTGCCTCCTGTTCCTGATTTTCTGTTCATGATCAACCCTGCTCAGATAGTTCGGCTGTTGTAATCTGTCACCTATAGCCTTCCACGCCCATTCTCCAGAGTACAATTTGAAGAGAACACATATATGTGATATCTTTCTACACTGCGACAAAGTATCCCAGTTTGATTCATTCATATGATATGCAAATTTAGCCGCTTTCTTTTGCACCCTGTCCAACGCATGTATTTTTACCTCCCTGTATGGATCCCAGCATGCAGCCCCATATTCAAGAACTGGACGTACTAGTGTCATGTAGGCTAAGATTTTGATACTACTATTTCCTTTTTTGAGTATATGCATTATGAAATGTAGTGCCTTCCAGACCTTTTTCACTGTGCAGTTGACATGATCAGCCCAGCTTAAGCAGCTGCATAAGATTATTCCCAATTATTTGCAACTGCTCGCTTCCGGAATTAATTGATCCCCTAATGTATAATTTAGTGGGTCCTTCACCCAGGCCCTTGTAAAGCAAACCACCTTACATTTACTTGGCTTTATTTTCATCCCATTTTCAGCCGCCCACTCCTCCAGCCTGTCCAGATCTTTCTGCAAATTTTCAATGTCCTCACTATTAATTATTTTTTTATATATTACACAATCATCAGCGAGAAGTCTAATAGTTGACTCAATGTTCCTCCAAATATCATTAACGTAAGCTAGAAATAGAAGAGGACCTAATACGCTCCCTTGCGGTACACCAGACGTTACTCTAACTTCCTCTGATAATTGCCCTCCTTCTTTGACTCTCTACGTGTGACCCAAAAGGAACTCCCTTACCCATGCAACTACCCTCGAATCCATGCCCAAGATCACAATTTTCATAAGCAGCCGATCATGCAGAACTAAAACAAAAGCCTTCGAAAAATCCTGGTTTGGAGGGTTGTTGACAGTGGACTTGTTCTTGGAGCATGCTCTAAATAATGGGTTGCGACCTTGAGGTCTACTGTGCCCACATGTGTACCTGGCCTGCGAGGACTGTATGGCATGCACAAGGCAGTAACAGCAATGTACAATTGAGAAGTTACTTAGTAAATACGTGCCTGTGTACAGTGGTTTTGATGGTACTATTAGTTATTGGTGGAGTGGAGCAAAATCCTGGACCTGGCATCAAGGGTGAGAGCTTAATGCAAGTTATGTGTAGTGGGTGCAAGAGAAGTCTAAAATCGGGAACACAGTGCGACACATGTGGACGTTGGTTCCACAACAGCTGTGGAAACATTAACGCTCACTTGGCAGACAGTGGGAAGAGGAATTGTGAAAGGTATAAATGGGACAGGATTTGCCTACTTGAGGAGAAACTTCAAAATGCTCTGATTCAAATTGAAGATCTGAAACTGAAGAACAAAAAGCTGGAAGAACAAAAAGCTGGAAGAACAATTACAAGTGGCAGCAACTGGAAGCAAAATTGGCAGGCATGACATGGTGCTTGAACATCATGAAGGTGAACAATGCTTAGTTGTGGGTGATTCGATAATAAGAAATGTGGGAACAGGTCAAAATAATATGAAGGCAGAGTGCTTTCCTGGAATTAGAATGGAGCAACTTCACAGAGTTTTGGATAACAGGGTTCTAGGAACCCCAGATACAGTTGTAATTCATGTCGGCACAAATGATCTAAAGCAATTGGTAAATCTGGATTATGTGAAGGGTGAGGTGTACTCGCTTGTGAATAAGGTAAAAGTTAAATTTCCACAATCCAAAATTGTAGTAAGTGGGGTACTGCGGCGGACAGATGTGTCATGGTGGGGCGCATTGGAGCGTTAGACGACAGATATGACTGGATAGTGAAGACATTGGGAGTTACATTTGTGGATCCAAACAGTTGGCTTGAGGACTGGGATTTCGCCAGGGACAGATTACATATAAACCATAGAGGAGTCAGATGACTAAGCCAGCTATACTCCAGAGTTGGTGGACTAGACAGCAGAGAAAAGAAGATGGATTGACATCTGATGCTGAACGCTTCCAATGAGAGGACATCTGAAAGGAGGCGGAAGACCTCTACCCAAGAAAATTCAATGCTGGCTTGGAAGATGACAGAGAGTGTGGAAGGGACAATGAATCTGGCAATGGGGGGAGTCAGAAGTTGTGTCAGGTGAGGAACGCGTGGGCTTGGCAGGGTCACCACAGATAGAGGGTAAACCACTGGTTTTAGTACAGGTAAACTGCAGGAGTATTCTCAATAAGATTTTAGAATTCTGGAATTTGGTTGACACATATAATTCGGATGTGATAATAGGCATGGAGCCATGGCTTAGAGAGGAAATTAACAATGCTGAAGTAGTTAGGGACAATTACTCAACCTTCAGGAGAGACAGGTGTACTTGAGGGGGTGAAGTGTTCATTTGTGTTAAAAACTACATCGATTGCAGAGAGCTATGGGCAGGTGAGGATTTTGAGATAACAGCAATTGAAGTGAAAGGCAGAGACCCAAAATTTACTTGGGAAGTCATAGGTATCTACAAAGTGCCAAACGAAGACATTCGAGTTATGGAAAGATTAGCCGCCTGAACCGATTTGACAGGAAATTCTACAAAGTGTAGCATCATTGGGGGTGATTTTAACTTACCCTATACAGATTGGAATGGGAGTGCGAGTTGTAATAGTGGAACTCAGGCATTTATAAATAGTTTGGTATAGGAAAACAGGTTCATTCAGGTAGTAGATAGCCCAACCTGAGGGGATGCATTGCTGGATGTTGACCTTGTCCGGCCCGAAAGTTTGTTCACTGCTAGCAGTATAGTACAAGGGATCAGTGATCATCACAGGGTAATACTGGAAGTTGAATGGGAAGAAAGTTGTTGTGTAACTAGGTAGAAAAGTTTGTCCTGGTGTAAAACAAAACAGATGTTTTAGGCCTGCAAACACTCTTCTGGGATAAATTTGGAATGTGGGCAAGCAATGGTAGTAGAGTGGAGGAGATATGGAATAATTTCAAGGAAGTAGTATCCGAGAGCATCAAACATTTTGTTCCACATAAAATACTTAGAAAAAACCCAGACCCTGAATACTAGAGCAAGGAAGTTAAATGTTTAAAGATAAAGGTCAGAAAGGCATATAATAGAAGAAAATTAGGACAGCACCACATACAGGAATTGAAACGACTATCCAAGCAGTTGTTTACAGCCAAAAAAAACTGCATGAAAGACGTTTTTTAGATCAATACTAAGCAAAGAAGGTAAATGCTGGCCTGAATTCTGCAAGTACGTAAAAAGGAGTAAAGAATATAGGTAAACTATTCCTGCCATCACAGACTGTAATGGTCGGCTCATCACAGATCTGATAGAAAAGGTTAATTCTCTTCATTACTATTATTCTTCAGTATTCAGCAATGAGGGTAACACCCAACATATACAGTGCGCCAACTCAGGTATACTCTTCACCATTGATATTAAAATCATTAGGAAAAGGGTAGCAGCGATCGGAAAAAACAAATCAATAGGGCCAGACAGTATTTCTGGAGAAATACTAAAACTGGATGGGAAGGCCATGATTCCATACCTTGCACGATTACTTGACATAACAATGAATAATGGTACTCTGCCAGCTGACTGGAAAAGAGCCGTAGTGGTTTCTATTCACAAGAGGGTTGATTGATCATTAGTTACGAATTATAGACCGGTTAGTTTAATTTCAATGGTATGCAAGCAAATTGAACATGTAATAGCATCATATTTAAGGCAAGTATGGGATAAGAATGACTGGTTATACGAGGATCAACATGAATTCAGGTTGGGATATTCGTGCAAAAGTCAAGTAATCATGGTCTGCCAGGACATTGTGTATGCTATGGATAACAGAGACAGGATCAACGTTATTTCCCATAATCAGTAATTTTATTACTGATTATAGGAAATTAAGAAACTGGGTTGGCCTTCAATAGTCACACCAAGCTGAATGACAATAGATCATCTGGTTCAATGGTTGAAGTAAGAAGCCAGGCACAGACAACTGTATGCACAAGCATGTGCATGCATGCATGCACACACACACACACACACAAACACGATGGTGAACTACCTCTTCTCAAGGGGCAAAGCAGGTTAAAGAAATCAATGAAGTACACAACACAACAAACACCAGTATGTACTACATAAACAGCAAGAAGTAATGTGTAACAGTCAAGGTCCCTGTGTTTAAATAAGCATCATGCCATGAAGACATGGGTGTACCTGTGCTTAACGATACCCATTGGTTAGGAGGTCAGGTGGGCTCCACAGCTACTGAATACAGTGCTGAAGAGAATACAGGATATGAAATGCATGTATAACCTAACACTAAGAGGTTTTCACATCACTGCAACATGATTTGTCCACTTACTTTGTACTGTCCTAATTCTAATAGTTTCACAGTCCTACTTTGAAAATAAATCATATTCCAACTAATTCACATTCTCTTCACACATTTACTTCTACAATCATTCACAAAATGGAAAAAACATGGGGGGGGGAACAGACCATGTGTTCATGGCATTCTACAGGGTAGAAAAAATCAGAATGCCAGATCACAACAGCACTAAAAAAAAAACATGGTGGTGCCAGTGTACTTGACAGCAATTATTCTTGGTTCATGTCTGTTTTATTTTGAAATTCCCGGTAGAATGTAACAACATCTCACATCTGCTCATTTCTGGCAGTGGAACAGATTTTCAGCATTTGTCTGCTATCGTTCAGTGGTGCATATGATTGGCGGTCTTCAGTTTCATCCTTTGGTGCAAACATAGGCTTTAGTGCTAAGTGGAAGGCAATTTGATGAAAATGTAATGCATATCAAATGATAGATGTAATGTGTATCAAATTTACATATGTATTTGCATTAGATAGAAACTTCGAAATTTTAATACTTGTGAAACCAGGAGAGATCGTTCAGTCACAACCGCTAAAGTCAGCAGTACTAACCAGCTTGAACCCGGCAGTGACTTGATCAGATCATTATACTTTTAAGAATGCTTGACTTGTCAGCTCTTCTCTATAAAGCTTAGCGCGACATAGTAAACGCCCTGACTCGCTAAAAAATTTGTTGCTGGCCGTCACGTACCTATGACTGAAGAATTACAGTGATTGAATATAATTATTACAAAGATTGTTGTAACGATACTACGATGCTGTGCTGTCTACTGTTTATTCAAGGTAAGGCATATTGACTGGTGCTCTAAATTCACTTTATTTCGAGTTGAGCAGTTTGGCAATTATATTTAGAATTTATTACAAATTTACACGTTTTGATTTATCGAGACAGAAAAGGGCAAGTTAATTACTTAAATAACTTACGTTACACTTTGGCAGAGTTTGATTGATTAAGTTTGTATTTATTATTTTGTTACATATTATTTAGTTTTACAAAATAGAATATATATTTTTACTTTTATCCAAGTTGAGATTGAATCAAACAATTACTCTGCGAATCCTTGAGTCCTTGCTATAATTAGGTTTGCCATATCTCTTAGGCTGGTGGCAGCAAAATTCTACCATAAGTTCTAGTGTCTTTTCCAGGGAAAACTTGATGGAAGTCAAGCCATCATTTTGGTAGGAAAGCACTACAAATTAGTTAGCAGTGCTGAGATATTATGATAGGATTTATCAGGCACTACAAACATATCATGTCCACCCGTTGAATCTTCAGCACAATCAAGTCCATTACTCTGGGGTGTAGTGACCATACTGCATGCGTGTGCAAAGCATAGGGACCTAAGAACCCACTGCAATGAATTATTTATTACATTAACTGAACACCGCCCACTAAACTCATGAATCTGAGTGGTCATAAGAACTCACTTTGTGTGAACACATCTCAGTGTTGCCAACCATAGCATAATATTGGCACACACCAAGCTTGACTACAGTGCTCAAAAATTAATATCTTACTTTATGAGGCTGCATTTTGTTAGATAATTGGTAGATATTTATGCAACATGATGACTTCTAGGCCTAACTGCTATCAATTTTTAATAAACGCCTAAAAAATTTGGGTGGCATGATTTTGGAAGAAGTAGCATGACTTGAGCCTCTCGTAGCACAATTACTTACTGGTACGATGGCAACCTGTATACAAAGGAAAACAATTATTTAAATTTAATGCTGATATGAATTGCACATGGTAAAAATTTTCATTAGTAAACAATTAGTACATATTTTGAACCTATGTGCAAATCCATTCAGCCAGGATAGTGCAGTAGCCGATATAGCGAGTTGTTAGGGGTTGGGTGGTACACAGGATCATATCCCAGTGGGGTGCAAGATTTTATGCACCCATCCAGTCTGGCCCTGGGGCCCACCCAGCCTTCTGTAAAATGGGTACCGGGTCTCTTTTGTTGGGGTCAAGTGGCTGGGGTGTGGTGTTGACCATGACCCCGATCTAGCGCCCAAGTTAAAGAAAGAGTACAGCTATACCTCTACTCCCCTTCTTGGGCCTTCATGGCCTGTTGCACAAAGAACTTTATCTTTACTTTACCTTCATGTGCAAATCTACTTTAAAAAAAAATTGTAGTTACACCACTGCCATCTCATTATTTCACAGTTTTTGCAGTCACATGTGATGTACTTAGTTCTTTGTGTTTATCTCCCTCATCATCTTGTGAGAGAGTAGAAATGCGTCAAAGTGCTTCTGTGAAGTGTCACTGCAAAAGAAGGCAGTGCTTTTGCTGATGCTAGAAATCTGCTAAGAAAACTACCCAGTTTCAAGTTTGTTTATATACTGCACTTACTTTTACACTACCCTGTAATACTTCAAAATTAATCCCTTTTGTGTCAATGGGAACAGCTTCTCCTTAGTTCAAATGAACTGCATGTGAAGAACACAATGGCACCAATCACATCTTTCAAAATGAGTAGAAGTGTAAACAAGAACTATTCAATTCCTTGTTTACAGTTCCACCCAGTACAGTTTATTCATTCATGGTGTAAACTTGGGGTACTTAAACACCTGATTATCTGATCAAGTTTAAATTAAGAAAATATACTAGCACTACAGATGTTTGGATACAGAACATTACTTTTAATACTTCTAAATCCCGTACCTCTTAAAGATCAATTAAAATACAATTTTAACAATATAACTACCTATTTTCATATTTATGACACATATAGTGACAATTATCATCATGTTGTCATAAGTTATATTATACATATATAGCCTGCCAATTATTTATGACAAGTTGCCATATACACTGTAAACATCGACCAAACTTGTAGCTCCCTAAAGATGACTAGGATATAGGGCTGAAACATGTATGGGTTCTGTGTACCAAACATAAAAGCACTGTGCAACTAGTTAGTAGTAAATCTGTGTATATTAGACAGTTGCATGGAAGATGTGCAACATCCAATATGCCTTACACCACTTTAGATGTGTAATATGACAAGGTGTGAACTAAAAATAATTATCTTAACACAGTATTTTTTGAGACCTTAAAAACTTGTTTAAAAAACACAACATGCAGGGGAGAGTATTATGCAGAAATACACAATAATTAAAGAGTTGAATGGCAGAGGAACTGCAGCTTTTGATTTAATTCTGTTACTGGCCACATATATAGAAAGGCCACAGTACAGCTATCCATTATTCACATAATCATGTCCCATGTGCATGTTCAGCAATGGAATGTCTTGTATTTAGCATGTAGGTGGAGGACCAACCATGTTCACTCAGAGCTGCTGTGACTTGCAAAAGTTGTTACATAATTGTTCCTCAATATAGTGAACCCCTCCCCCCAAAATTTAATGTTCATAAGCTTTATCAGACCTCACTTGAAATTACAGAACTCTTCAAGTGATGAAACACTGTTGAAAACGTATCAATGTAAGTCGCATAAACAACAACAAAAACAATGGTGATGATTATGACAACAATGATGATGATGATGAAGACGATGAACAACAACAACAATAATCTGTATCAATATACTATACAATATACAACAACCCTGAGGAGGTGGAAGGAGTCACAAAATACACACAGCCATAACAATTGAGGATGACAAGAAATAGTTCTTCACTGCACTTGGCTTGTTTTTACAAAGTAGAATTTGACAAATAACTGCTGATGGCTCAGAGATGTTCTGATCACAAATCAGCACACATAGTTTTTTAAATCTGTCAAGGACTTAATTTTACCCAAATTACATATATACAACTTCAACTCCTATCTCAAACAGAAAACAATCACCCTCCATTACAAAGACCAAATGGAAATGACATTCTGGAAGATAATGGGTATTGATCATAAGTCATACAAAACACATAAACTCTGTGTTAATCCTGGCAGTACATACAGTAACCACTATGCTCTAAAAGATTAACCTGCTCCAAGACCAAATAGATTTATTTAGTTATTTTATTTTATTGTAACTGGTGATCTGTATGGACTAAATAAAATGTATAAAATAAGATGAATAAGAACCTGCACCTCTCCACAGAAGCCAGATGCACTTAACAACCTGCACAGTATTCTTATCTATAATTATTTTCTATTTTGATAAATAACAGAACTCCCCTGCAGTGTGGATTGCATTCAGACACATTGGGTGAGGTTTGTAATGGTGCTTGTTCAGCATATATAAAATAACTTGACTTCAAAATACAGATTCCTACCTTCTTCACCATACTCTGATCTTGAATTGTCTCATTAACCATATCCACAGTTGGAGGAACCACTATTGTCTCACGAAAAGGAACAATGGGCTCAGATGCATTTATGGGAACTTTTGCATACCTAGAATAAAATATCAATAAGCTTATATTGACATGTTACTTCATCCTCAGCTAATAGCACATTTGATTGAAAGGAAGAAAACAGCCTTAGCCAAGAAATTCCCTGGATATTGTTGAAGCTCAAGGTTCATTAGTGTGTTCAGAAAAGCCAGACACACCCAGTCTGTCATAATGTAATCCATCTTAACATTATTCCCTTATATGCCCATGTTTTCCCAGAGGTCTCTCTCCTTCAAGTTTTTCCATCACAATTCTGCATGCATTTCTGTTTTTCCCATGGATGCCACATGCCTCAACCATCCCATCTTCCTTAAAATAATCAAGTTAATAATATCCAGAAAGCAGGAATAATCATTAATTTTATTATGCAGTTTTCTCCAACCTCCAGTCACTCCCCACCTTCCTAGGTCCTGATATTCTCCAAATCTTCAAATTTTATCTGGTCTTAATTCATTTGAATGAAATGTTGTTTTGGGAGTGTCATTCTCAAATATCTGAACACTGCCATATTTTCAAAGACTTTAGTAGTTATGTATGCTATGAATTTGTACTTCAGTCTTTTGGTAACATATAAACACATACCCTGTTTTCTCAGCCTTTACTCCTCGATCTACCTCCTTACTAGTGCCTATAGAGCTTCCGTATTTTTCTTCATAAAGACAAGAATTCTACTTTATATAAGAAGTGCTTCATCTCACATGTAGAATAAGATTCTAGTGCACTGAATTGCTGTTCATTTCCAGAGCAGGACAAAGTAAGATAGGGTGTGCAACATTAAATACACTACAGCAATTCTTTTCTGAATTTTTTATGGCCTTAATTTTGAACCACACAAGTTTTGTTATACATATGCATATGCAAATGCATTCAAATCCCATGCTCATGAATACAGATATTACCAAGGAAACTGATCAATAATGTGAAAAAATTAAATGCAAATATCACTGACAAAAATGTAGTTCACACTGATGTTTACCTCTCTTTGAGATCATCCAAACAACGCTGAAGGTGCACCTCCCCTGCAGTAATCAGAACATGTTCACCTGTCTCCTGTACAATAACTTGCACACAGGAATCAGCCTGATTTAACAGTCGCAGCCCACGTACCAGCGCAGGCATATCCTGTGGGTGTGCTGGTTCCACTGCCACACGTACAATAGGCACAGATGCTTGGGTCAGTTCTGTGAATGCTGGGCAAGCTACAGTAGAAGCTAAAGTTGCAGATTTTAACACATGGTCCTCTAAGCCTCCAATACCTATAATGAATAAAGGGTGCACGATTAAATTAACTATCATCATTAAGAGAAAATCTTGTGGCTTGTGATGTGTAGTGAGGTAGTTACACAGCAATGTTTTACTGGAACCCACTATCTCCAATTTCAGACTAAAAAGTGAGCTTGGTAGGCCAAGACTGTGCATAATACAGAAAATGGAGAATCAAGACTAGGACAGTGATCAAACCCATAGGAAACAGTATTCCTGGATGTGGTGTCATCATAAGTATTTAAACCCATGCAGGAAATATTTCAAACTTACCTACCACATTTCCAGCAGGCACTGAATCCAAACTCTCCAGTTCCTTTCCCATTAACAGGAAAAGTTGATCAATTTGAACCCTAGTGATGTGCTGTCCTGATTTTAGGTCTTTAAGAGTTACATTTGTATCAATTTTCTCTCCATTTTTTAACTGTAAACATCAATCACAACAAACTATCACATAAAAGCCAAATACACTTTAAATGACAGTATTCTTGGTTGTGGGAAAGCAATGGCAAACTTCCCCCAAGAACTTGCCCAGGATGCAGTGTGCCAGAGCCATACCGGTCACATGACTGGGCTCTGGTTCCTGCCAAGCCCGGCCTTCAAGGCTGAATAGTAATGAATGAATTCTTGGTTCTTACACCATGTAGGGTAAAAAGTTGATAAAAACCCTTCCAAGAAACTTATTGCTCCCATCTTCAGCGTGACAATTAGGTTGAGGTGGACAGCTTCTGATCCTACATGGTGCAATAACTCAGAAGACTGTCACATAAGAAACAACTGTGGTGAAGGACTAAATGTCTATATCAAATCTATTTTCAACAAACTCAGCTCCATTACACAGAACACAATAATGACAGTCATGAACTACTAACAGCAGTATGGTACATCATTTCCACTGAAGATACTCTGACACGCATATACATGAGCCACAAGAGTTTACTCAATAAACTGACTGACGTTAAAAAGGCAAAGCAGTCCCTGTGCTGAATTAAGCAGCATGGCATAAATATATATGTGGTAGTGAAGACGGGGCTCCAGACATTCTTAAGCTTGGCACTAGATGGAGGTGAGAAACCAGCTTAACCTTTTGGCTCCGGAATTATTTTTTTTAATTTTAGCACACTCTGTACATAAAATGTGAATAAAACAGGAACCAAATATATTAGAATTATGAAACGAACTGTATTTTGAAGAGAAAAAAAATGGAGAGTATATACCATGTTTAAAATATTCAGTACCTGTATTTGTTGAATAAATATATAACATGCAAAGTTTAGAGGTTAGCGGTGCAGTACGACCACTATAGGAGTCGTTAGGTGTCAAAGGGTTAATGCTGCAGTCCCTTTGCACCCCCCTCCCCTTTCAAAACACACACATAAAAACCTGAGGTACCCACTGGATAGGCTGATGGGTCATACACAGAGCTAGTCTGGATACTGTGAAGAAGTGGACAATATCTTGCCCCTGCTAGGATTCCTTGTCCAATCCACAACATAGTCAGTACATTTTATAAAGTCAGTACACTAACTCTGACCTCCTGGCTCTTCACTCAATGCCATATGTGATTAAAAACAAGATAACCAACGCAATTCCCAAATTGGCATAGAGAATAACTTCCATCTGTGTTAGTCCACAACATTTTAGGTAAATATGCCAAGGGGCAAAAATGCATGGACCTGTATTTCAGTGACCAGTACACAACCTCCAGGACATGGTGCTTAACTTCAACCTACTGGAGTGGGTACTGAAATTTTATTGGACGGTTAATGAAAAACGTATTATTTAAATAACAGAGAAAGGTTAAAGTATGAAATAGCTGTAATTTGGTGGGACATAAAACAGAGATCATGCAGCATCTCTTAAAAATGCAGTAAATTTCATTGTGCCTAAATACATAAAATGAATTTCTAGAGGCGGTTTCCTACATGTGTTCACGTACGCAAATTAACCTTAATAATAATAACATACTGAACCTTTTCTAGTGCTGATTGTGGTTCATGTTTTGGTCCCAACACATACAGTTCCTGTCCTCTCTTAACTGTCCCACTAAATACTCGCGCAAATGCAATAAACACATGTTCATCGCGCTGTTCTTGCTCATCCTGTTTGTCCGTCTTTGTCTGATCTCCGAATGTCACAAGCTGATTATCTGTTATTGGCACTGCATCATCTGCACAACCTGCACACACCATATTCAGACAAACTAACTTCAATTAATAAATAAAATCTAATAAACTAATAACATGAGGAACAGAACTGGGTATCCTCTACTTTGGTGGAAAAAGTCCACAAGAGAATCTTGAAGCACAGACTGATGAGAAAGAAAAGGATTTAAATAAAAAATTTATTTCAGCAGAAACTGAACATTTTGGTGGAAGCAATCCACATAAAAAATAAGGAAGCTAAATCCAAATCCTGAAAAATAATGAAAAATGAAAGCTTGCTGGAAAAATTCAGACTGTGTTTGCTTTGGCATGAACAAATTGTGGCAAAATAATGTAAAAAAACCACTGGGATCCACAGGTGCAACGAGCAAACACAGACAAACACCTGGATATTACCTGAATGGTATGTCATAGAGGAAAATGATCAATACAGGGAAACTCTTATTTAAGGTTACTTTCAGGGGCAGAAGACCAGAAAAAACAATTGTCAAAATCTTCAATCAAAGGGAGAAAACTTTGGAATTAATGACTACAGATCAGTGAAAATGAACACTGAATGAGGGAAAATTAAAGGAAGGAGCTCTATTGTAACTGAAATTATTATTTTTAGCACGATTAATGTGTATGTTATAAGAAACTGAAAATTTGGCAGTAAATCCTAAATAACATACTATGGAAAAAACAGTTTCAATGAACTGTTTACTTTTAATCACACAACATGGCAAATAATTTGACAGTTATCAGTTTACACAAGGGTCTATGTGACAAGTGATAGGGGGTACATACTGCTAAAAGTTGCTTCAGATACAGACTGTTCCAGGATATTTATAATGGAAGTACCTAACAAAATAAAAGAAACATATTCTTATATCAGACAGAGTCTGACTCTGTAAAAGTATTCACGGACACTGAAGCTCATCATATTCCCTGTGCTGAGCGACATCATGAAATAACAATACATGTACCTCCTACGAGAGAAAGAGTTTGACTCTCAGCAAGTTTTTGTGCATGTCGAAGCCGAGCTTGCTCCCTGCGTTGAGCTATCTCAGCAGCTGTCAATGGCTGGGGGCGATACTGTGGAAGGCACTGGCGTTCCATCTGTAACCATCAATCAAATTAACCATAAAAAGTTTATTAAAAAATACAAAGGTGTGTAAAACATAAAACTCAAATTTTTTTCAAGCTAATATAGTACAGATGCATTCAGTATAGTTCTGTCATTTTTCAATATATTGCCTAATCTACCACACACATTACATGCTTCTAGCCCATGGTGATGAATTGCTGTGCATACAGCTGCTATTGTCCCCCCACCGAGCAACCACTTTCAAGATTTCCATTTGACTCACCCTTCTTTAGGAATCATACAATGTTATGTATTAAAAAGACTTCAAATATGGTTACTGGAATTAATTGGAGAACAACAGTTCATTCATATAAGAGAATAAAAAAAATTAATGTTGTAGGATTATTTTAAACAAGTTCATGATTAAATCACAGTGAAACCTCATTTAATATTTCCTTTAGGAGCAGTGGCTTTGAACATTCAACTGAATAAAAATGTAACTGGGGAACACTAAACACAGTTTCACTGCAAACAGTTGCTCTACTATCAAACTAATATCAATGAAATTACGTATAATACAATTAAACAGTTAACACATGCACAGTTACAGTATAATTTACTAAATATAGTGAACTTCATTCAGACATACTGGAAACATTTTGGAGATGTATACTATCACAGGTACATTTTCGTCACTTGAACATGCCAGGAATTCTGACTTCAATTTCTGTGTGTCACTTGGCAAACTGTCAAACCTCTCAGTCACAGAACACATCAGCTTCTCTGCTTTTTCTTCTGTCATTTCACAAGGAGCAGGCAATTTCATACACACCATATCTGTGGAGATAATCCTTATTATAAACAAGTTACTATATGTTTTCCATGTGCAGACACAAAACTGAAATTGAAAAGAAACAAGAAAATAAACAATGTTGATTTCAGCAGAACTTCTCCTAACTGTGTGGTAACACTAACTGCTACAGCCAATCTACTCTCTAATTATGCTGAACAACATACTGGAGGACCCTGCTTATGTCTGTCAAGACATTTAATTCCACACAACACCTGGCAATGCCCAGTTGTTATTAGATATGTGCACGCAAGCACACGTGTGTACATGCATGCATACATGCACATGTGCGCACCTGTGTGTGGATAAAAGGTACCATACGTTTCCCTACATCATGGTACACCACCAAATTTTCCCAATGATTGAGAAAATTAAAGATAGAAATAATACACAAACTTGGGACAGCATATAGACAACAAATAACATTAAGGGCAATGAAGAAACACAGAGAAGCAAAATTAAATAATTTCCTGTGAAGCTATTAAAAGTTAACTAAAATCTAACTCTAATACAGTTACAACATATAGAGTTTCTACTTATAGAGTAAAATCAGAAATAAGGTGAAAACAAAATTTTTACTGTAACTTTTCAATAAAAATATGATAAAAAATGAGGGCTAATATTAACAACCATTTGGTCACGCTATTAGACAGTGTATATATTTTAAGCATATTATAACAAGGTCTAGCTTGACTTTTAATGGCTTCCTGGCTAATGAGATGAAGAATATCCTGTGCCATAAAAATGCACATCAACTACCACTGAATCTTGCACAAAGATTATGTACTTAACCATCTTTTTTAGTTATGGACAGGCATCCAAATTTGTCTGCACCAAAAGCAGTTAATATGCCAAGGAAACCTGTTAACATGCATTCAACAGTAAATTTTCTTGAAATGCCTGTAGCAATACGAACTTATGATAGGAACTTACTACACACGATGTTTTAACATTCAACTTATTTGTCTTATGGCTGGTTGTAAAATATTATACCTCTTAAATGGGAAGATTTCTCATCTAGAAACTTATGTGAGAAACAGTGCATTCTCTTCTTAAACTGATGGCATACATCCTAGACAAGACTTATTACAAACACCTTACCCAGTAATGTTTTGGCAAGAGGTAACCACTGTCCACAAAGGGCCTGTAATTGCACCCTGCCATCTGTATGACGTATGTCTCTGACAGTCAGCTTGATGTTCAGACTGTCTGCAATCTTTTGAAGTCTGTCCTTCTCCTAAAACATAATTATCAATACACTATATGTAAAATACTGTATTCACATTCATCCTTGCTTGAGTGATAAATGAATAATATTGATCCTGCTGTACACAAAGTTAAACAATCAACGATGATTAACCCATCAACAAAATGATACCAAAAAGCATAAATGCAGTTTATTCACTAGAATCAATCACTATTGTAAACACAGTACAATAACCAAACCTGTCTGAACAGCTCATTCTATTTCTATACTAAATGATATGGTTTCTTTTAAAGCAGCTGTAACTGTAATTATGTTTGTACTCACTGGCTAAAGGCCATGAAGATGTGTTATAAAAACATGTGGGAATACACATATACCATATTCACCCAAATATAAAATAACCTGTCCTAACAATCTTCATCTCTTTCTGCACTTACATTTTATTGTTACACCTTTCACCATTGCCCACAAAAGTGATAACAAGAGGTTCACTATAAACTGTAAGCAAAGAAAATCATACCTGACTTTAAAATAAGATAATACAATGAGTTCAGTTAGCACAGTGACCAGGATATGGGCTGGATGACTGATGACTTCCAACTAGAGGCCAGACATTTTTCTCTGTTCTCATGTGTTCAGACTGGCTCTGTGGCCCAAACAGACTTATTCAGTGGGTAATAACCAGGATCTTTTTCCCCTGGTGTAAAGCTGCAATGGCATGAGGTCTACTACTTTTCTGTGCTTGTGCTGAGGTTAAGAATGACAGGAGCTATACCTACACTTCCCCATGTGCTGTCACAGCATTGTGTGTAATTGACAATTAGGACAACTGAACGTTTTAGTTCACCACATACAGTAATCTGCATGCATATCTTGCTTAAAATTTAACACATTCAAGTACAATTAATGGCATAACCTTACCTACCTTTCTAATAACAATCGTATCATACACAGCCCAGATGTTCTCCAACACAAACTGGACAAACAGAGGTTTCTTGGCCTTTTCCTGTGCACCCTTCATAACTCGTTTTGTTTTAGCATGAAGGTAGAAATCTCCCCACAAAGTCTTCTGTAGAACTTTTTCATTAACACCTAATTTCTCTGCATACAATTTCGCAAAATCTTCTATACTGGAAAAGCAAAAGAAAATATGTTTTATAGATAAACAGACATAATTAATTTTAGCTGCACAATACTAAATTAATCACACGTAAACTTATACAGGTCCACAGCATGTAAATGTTGTAATTACAGAAAATAGGATAAAATACATCATGAAATACAATGAGTGCAATATCATTGTACAAATACCACATACATCACGGGCAGCTTATAAAATGCCATTTAATATTCTGATAAGAGTGATTTCAGGCTTCTGCCACAGTGCAAATAAGGTCTTTGCTCTTCTGGGTAGGTATCTTAGGTAACCAACATGCAATGTTCATGCACCATATTCTCATCTGTGGCATGCCCGGGTCTACAATATTTTTCCACATCATCTCATAAATGGCACAATTTTTGAAAATGAAGTTACTGAAGATAAATTGTGTGTTTAGATTTTCTGTACAAGTACTGCCTGAAATATTTCTCATTCTAGGAGGAACTGAGTGACTCAAGATCAAAATTGTATTTGGGCCTTCAATTACAGTACCCAATATTATTCTTGTCATATTTCAATGAAACCTGATTTTTTTTACAGATTTTTTAAACATACTCAAATATCAAATTTCATGAAAATCCATCCAATGGGAGTCAAATTGTTCCATGTGGACAGACAGACAGACACGACAAAGCTGATGGTCACTTTTCGCTATTTTGCAAACATGCCTAAAAATCAGAAATCAACTGTGCATTTTTATTCAAACTAACTCTCTTGACAAGTTTAAACAGAGTGAAAATAGACATTTTTAATTGGAAACCATGTACCACAGTGTTCACAACAGAAATAAGTATTCATATACTTAGTTAATTCAAAGAACCAATAAACAGTAATTTCTTATGCTATCTGATCTACTAACTGAGGCTAGGTGAATGTGGTAAAATTTCCTATGTAATGAAGTAAAAAAATTTCAGAGTACAGATGCATACGTCATCTGTGCCAAAGGCACATGACAGAAAAACCAAGACAACAGCTTTAACCAGATATGTTACGTGAAACAGACATCTGGACAGGGTGCATTCATGTTTAACCTTACCCAAAACCCCAACCATCCACAGCGCTGGCAAAAATTACATTCCCTTGATCCGGTGAAAAATACAAGTGAGAATCATCTTCATCCTCAAGCCCAGTACTCCAGTCATACAGAGATGTACTTGACTTGTCTGGATCAACTTGCGTCTGTGACTTTTCTGGTACTATTCGACCCAAAACTTCACTGGCAAATAATTCTCCCATAACAGCATTAACCTGAAGAAACAAGATACTGAATTGCAATGACATGTGCCAAGCAAAGATGAGAACAACCCTTATAACAAAAAGCAGTAAATCAAAAGTTTGTATATTACTCATACACTAACAGGAGAGACATCAGACATGAACAAATTCACTTATTTACTTACTTCCTTACACCATGGAGCACAGTCCGTCTTGAGAAGCTACCAGGTATCCAGCTAGTCAAGAAATTTCTCGCAATTTATGGAACCCAAAGGTTCATTACCACAGACACAAGTGCCAACCACCTGTCCCTATCCTCAGCCAGCTCAATCAGTCCAAGCCCCCACTTCCTGAAGATCCATCTTAATATAATCCTCCTGTCTATGCCTGGGTATCCCAATTAGACTCTTTCCCTCAGGTTTCCCCACCAAAACCCTGTATAAGCCTCTCCCCTCCCCCGTATGTGCTACATGCCACGCCCATCTCCTTCTTCTAGATTTTATAACCCAAACAATATTAGGTGAGGAGTACAGATCATCAAGCTCCTCATTATGTAGTTTTAGCCACTCCCCTGTTACCTCATCCCTCTTAGGCCCAAATATTCTCCTCAACACCCTATTATCAAACACTCTCAACCTACATTCCTCCCTCAATGTCAGCGACCAAGTTTCACACCCATAAAAAACAACAGGCAAAATTATAGTTCTGTGAATCTTAACCTTTAAATTTTTTGATAGAAAACTGGAAGACAAAAGATTCTGCACTGAATGATAGCAAGCATTCCCTGACTTCAATCTGCTCTTAATTTCTTCCTGAATAGAATTTTGAATTCTTAAAGTTGTTCCCAAATATTTGAACTCATCCACCCTTTCAAAGGAACTATTAACAGTCTTCATACTGTCACTTTGTCCTACATTCTGATCTCAATACATGATCAGGTACTTAGTTTTATCCACATTTACTTCTAGACCAGTCTCCACACTAGCCACTACAAAAGCTTCTGCGTTTTCCTTTACAGTATGTACGCTTCCTCCCAACATATTAATATCATCAGTATAAGCCAGAAGCTGATGTGTAACATTTAATTTCAAGTCATCCTGCTTTACCTGAACCCCCCTAATGGCGTACTCTAAAGCAAAGTTGAAGAGCAATGGCAATAAAGCATTTCCTTGTTTCAAACCATTCCTAATAGGAAACACGTCAGACAAATTCTTGCCTACCCGGACTCTGCTATACATTTCAGTCAGACACACTTTTATAAGCCTTACCAGTTTCATGGGAAAACCAAACTCAATGAGAATATTATACAAGACCTCCCTCCTAACTGAATCATAAACTTTCTTGAAGACTATAAGGAGCTGATGCAATGCTTCATCGTATTCCCATTTTTTTTCAAGTATTTGAAGAATTCAAAATATATGATCAGTAGTTGACCTGTTGCGTCGAAGTCCACATTGATGATCTCCAATAATTTCATCTGCGTATGGAATTAAAAATTTGTACGTACTTGGCAAAAGTGATATGCCCCTATAATTACTAAAATCTGTTTCATCGTCCTTCTTATAGATAGGTACAATGATCAACTCTTCCACTCGTCAGGCAATTTCTCCTTATTCCAAATAGAAATAATAAGTTTGTGAATCTCACAGCTAATTGTTTACACCCTGCTTTAATCAATTCTGCTGGTGTTTGATCAACACTTTGTGATTTGTGGCTTTTTAGCTTTTCAATAGCCAACTCAAAATAAGAGGCACTTGGCTCAGGTACTACTGGTTCTGCTGTGTGTATTTCTGTCTGCCTAACATCATTTACCCCATGTACATTCAAAAGCTCTGAGAAATAGTTCCTTCACCTAGCCAAAATACTGTGGGAATCTGTAACCAAATCACCTTTCTCTTCCTCCACTATATTATTTCTAGGCCAGTAACCTTTCTCAAAATCATTGCTGCCCCTATACAAGTCCCTAAAATTTTTATCTTGCTGTTAGTTTCAAGTTCCTCAATTTCAACTTTCAGATATTCCTTCTTTTTGTTCCCAAAATGTTTGCTTGCATCATGTCTTATGTTGTTTAGATTATCTACATTGCTTTGGTTTGGATCCTGTAATCACTAAATTTTAGTCTGCTTCACTTATCTAAAAAACCTAAACATTCTTCATCAAACCATGGCTTATGTTGCTTCAATTCACAGAGATCTAGACTCTCTTTGGCTGAGGTTTTGATATTTTCTTTAATGTTCTAGCAAGCCCTGTTTACGTCCTCGTCATCACTTAAGTTCCCCAAAGCTTCAAACCTGTTTGTAATCTCAATCTGACACTGTTTCCTAACCTCCATCTCATTTGGCTTCCTCAGATTAAATTTTTCCCCATCAAACTTCTGTGCTGCTTGTTTACTTACTGCCAATCTTTCCCTAACTTTTGCAAGCACCAGCTAGTGATCAGTATCACACTCAGCTCCCCTGAAACTTCGTACATCTATTATACTCAACTGCCATCTCCTATCTATCAATATGTGATCAATCTGATTGTGAATCTTCCCATCAGGAGAGGTCCAGGTGTAATTATGAATGTTTCAGTGTGGGAACATCATGCTCTTAACAACCAGATTTTTTGATGTGGTAAAGTTTACTATTCTAACACCATTATCATTACTATCCTGATGTAGACTCTCATTTCCAACCGTCGGTTTGAAAATATTCTCTCTCCCTACTTTTGTGTTAAAATCTCCTAACAGAATTTTCATATGGTACTTAGGAAAATGATCAAATACCTGCTCTAAATCCTCACAAAAACCGTCTTTTGAATTATCACTTTTCTCCTCACTTGGTGCATGCACGTTCAGAACAATTATATTACATCAGCGACCTCTCAGAACTATATATGACACCCTATCACTAACAAACTCTACTCTCTTAACTGCTGATACTATTCTGTGGTGAACAAAAAATCCTGTTCTCAAGTGATGATTTTCATTTCCTTTTCCATACAAAAAATTATAATTGCCTGCTCTTACCAAGTCCCCTTTGTCCCACCCAACCTCCTGCACACCCACTAAATCTAATTTATATCTTGCTAATTCCCTGGCTGCTCCTGTAAGTGAACATGCCCTATACAGGCTCCTAACATTCCACATACCAAATCTCATGTCCTTTTTTGTTGCTAAGTTTGCACCAAAGTATCAGTGCAGGTCCAAGGCTTACTCTTTGACTGCTTCGCAACACAATACGTTTTTGTGTTGAGGAGTTGTTAGCACCTCGCCCAACTCCCAAGCTGGACGACCACCCTATGTCGGCCGCCTGCGACTGCTTATTCAACATATTCGCAGCTACCCTCCATATTGGAGGCCGTTCCTCCAACCCCAACCTGAGGACGGGCGATGCTGTGGTGACAGAGACCCACTTATCACGGAATAACATTCACTACTTGATTAAATAATGTGGCTGAGGTAGAACAAGGGAAAATTGAGTAGCTAATTGTCCATGAACTGACAGGAAAGCATTTTCAACACAGATGCATACAAAGCCCTCATATTGAAGCAATGATGCTTGTTTTATTTGTCCGCCTTCACAGTGAAACCTTGTTACAGTATTTTCATCTGTGTTACCTTGTACAAACCTATGGAGCAGAGTTGGAAAGCTAACAGTTTGTACGTAACAAAGATATTGCCTGCCTTATATGAAACCCACCAGACAACTCCAGTTCACATTCTTATATGCTGTCTCTTTAAGATCCATCTTAATATTATCATCAAAACTACATCTAGGTTACCAAAGTAGTCTCTTCCATTCAGGTTTTCCAATGGAAATTCTGTTTGCACTTAACATCATTCATCTGACCAGAATGTTCACCTTCCTTAGACCAGAATCCCATGTAAACATAAAACAAACACACATTTCTCAGGTGTATATTGTTTCCATACCCTTGATTAATGTAAAGACTATTGTCATCTGGGATGTGACAACTAGTCACTTGCAAACAGGTACCAATATTTTGGAGGAAGATGCTGCTTCCACCTTTAGAGCAAATGATTCTTCTATCTGAAGAATGGGACACAAGATTCCACCAAGATGTTGCTATGTATCTACCAAATTATGTGGCATCATGTCCCAAAGGCATTAATTTTCATAGGCCCCACTGTGAGAACCTCAAATCATACACAATTAACCCTGTGACTGCCTAACACACAGAGTGAATTTCTGGCAACAGTTGATGTTAATTTAGAGCAGTGATTCTCAACACGGGCCATGTGTCACCCCAGGGGGCCACACTCTGTTTCTAAGGGGCCACACTCTGTTTCTAAGGGGCCACAGGTGCATGAGAGAAAATCAGGGGGCCAGGGTAACATTTCAGTGGGGCATCAACAATTCACTGTTTGAATAACATATTTCAAATTTCAAATTGAATAAAAGGCTCTCTTCTCCCCTGCATCTGCTACAGTACAGAAGACAAAATTTTATTTTATAGCTTTTCAAACATTTTATCTGATGGAATCTGGTTTCAGTTGGGCAAATTACTTGCTGTCAAAAGTACACAACCACCTTGATGTTGTGAAGAGAGAAGATCTGCAATTATCACTGACCACACTGGAACTGTGCATTCAAAAACTTGTAAGTGTTACTTAGGCCCAAGGAACATGCTGAATATAGTGCCAATTATTAACAGAATATTGTTACTTGCATAAGAAAACTATGTTATACCTAAACTAAATATTTGAAAACAATACAGTATTGTAAATGAAAGTAATATAAATATATTACAATACAAAAATCAAGACTGTGGATTATAAAGTACTTTATCTTAATAAGTAACAGCATTTGGGGGGGGGGGGGGGGGGGCACAAATAAAACAAATTAAAAAGGGGGCCGAGGGAAAAAAAAGGGTGGAAAAACCAGGATAAACAATAAAATTAAAAAAAAA
>Ga0123355_10001052_pt1 | contig 38230 bp, 55 predicted proteins | sample TergutEmb28metaG_3_FD_89872 | JGI IMG/M metagenome (GOLD analysis project Ga0123355, IMG submission 89872) | Embiratermes neotenicus P1 segment gut microbial communities from Petit-Saut dam, French Guiana - Emb289 P1 | ecosystem: Host-associated > Arthropoda: Insects > Digestive system > Gut ...
ACTCCAATGTCGGCGTGATGCGGGAAAACTCCAAAGTCGGCGAGATGTGGGAAAGCTCCAAAGTCGGCGTGATGCGGGAAAACTCCAATGTCGGCGTGATGCGGGAAAGCTCCAATGTCGGCGAGATGTGGGGAAGCTCCAATGTCGGCGTGATGCGGGAAAGCTCCTTGGTACACATACCAGAATATTCAAGTGTAAATCACGAAAGTATAGTCTTGATGGACAACTCAACGATCAAAGATGGTCGAACAAAGACGCTTTATCAAGCCGGAGATTGGAAACTTGTATTGGTTAATGGTGAAGCATCATGAAGTTTGAAAGCAAGTATGACATAGGGCAGGAGTTATGGCGAATAGTCGAAAAAATTAAACTAATGCCAGAAACTGAGTGCAAGTGCTGTCACGTAAAAACACGACAAGAAATCCGTAAACTGGGAATAGTCGATGCTAAAAATAAAGTCAGGTATGTGATGTTTTACCCAAAAGGTGTTGTTAGATACGCACTTTTACATCAAACAATAAGCGAGGACGAAATTGGCGAAACCTACTTCACCACCCGAGAAGCAGCGCAAGCACGTTGCGATGAACTAAACAAGGAGGCAGGGGTATGAACAAGCACCCGATACAACCAATAGCAGAAGATGCGAACGGAACATTGAGGTTTAAGGCAAATGCAATAGTTAAATACTTGCTAGACAGCGGTACGGCAGACATGAACACGTTGGCAATGATAGACTTTCCTAACGAAGATAGAGAGCAATTTGCACAGCTGATTGGGTATTCACTCAGTGGATTTGGATCATTGTCGTATGTGAGTGACGAAACATATGAAGCCGCAGAGTTGATGGTTGAATTAGGCTTGAACGAAAATGAAGCACGGATTGCAACGCTTGAGCACAAACTCAAAGTTGTTAGAAACGGCTTGCGTGAAATAGTACCAGAAATCTTCCCGATACATCCGGCTGATTTAGATCTCTACAAATGAAGTGGGGGTGAATCAAGTGGGTAAGATAGCAACATTAACGCTAGACCCTGCGCCGGAGAGTTGTATTGATTGTCCATTGCTTAATGTTCAAAGGATATCCGATAAAGCCGCTGCATGGGAATGTCCTGCAACTGGTCGCAAAATAGTTGTTACACAAGTGATTGGCGGACAATTGAAAATACCAAACTGCCCGTTAGAAATCGCGGAGGAAATAGACGTGTGTTGCAATGGGTGCGGAAAGATATATAAAAGCACACATCAAGATTGTGGAGTTTGTGGCGTGGGGATAAGTGTTTTTGTAGATGAAGAAATGGCACAAATCATCATGCAGCTTGTGACATCGAAAGACGAAATCGGACTGAAAGAACTTCAAACCAAATTTGACGATTTATGAAAGTAGGTGACAGCGAGTGAACAGAGAGCAAAGGGAAGCGATACGGAATCGACACAAAGAAGCATCAGAACCTGGTATGGAATATTGTCGCCCTGAAGTGGCTTACAGGTTTATGCAACTATACGTTCAGGACATACCAGCCCTACTTGATGCACTGGATGAGATGGAAGCGGAAAACGAACGCCTTAAACATCTCGTTACGCAAGCTCAAAATGAGCGTGACATCATAAGCAGTTCACTCATGCTTGCGGAGGGTGACCGTGACCGTTGGAGAGAGATAGCGAGTGACTACGAACAAGATTGCTCGACGTTGGTGTCGGAATTAAGTTCAGCAGAGATAATGCGTGACCGCTGGAAAGTAAGGTCGGAGAAGCTGCGCGAGGAGCTGATAGTTCGGTGTGCGTGCAATATGTGCATTCACTCGTCAACGCCCAAAGTAAATAACATTAACTTTATAGGGCAAAACATTTGCTTTGATTGCATAACATCAAAAGAAGGTCGCATAAACTTCGAGCTTGACGAAGCACGTTTTACAGGGGGTGATGATGCGTGAAACCGATATTATTTTCAACCGATATGGTGCGAGCGATACTTGACGGTCGCAAGACACAGACACGTAGGGTAATCAAAAAACTGTATCGTCATGCACCGAATCTGATACTTGACGGGAAACCCGTTGGCGAAGCCGGAAACGAAAAGAATCCACTTGGATTTATGACAGGTTTAGGAATTGAAAGACCACGCTACAACATTGGCGACATTCTGTATGTGCGTGAAACGTGGATGCATGAAGCGAATCAAACGCACTTAGTGCCGAAAAGGCAGTATTACTACAAAGCTGATTACGACAAGTTTGGTGCGGCATATCGAGAATGGGAATGTGGTTATGATGCAAAATGGCGACCATCAATCCACATGCCCAAAGAAGCAGCACGGATATTCCTGCGTGTGACAGGTGTTCGGGTGGAGAGGTTGCACGATATACTTAAAAACCCCAGCGATTGCTATAAAGAGGGCATAGACACAAATGGGTTGATATGCGAAAAGCGAGCGTTTATGAGCCTATGGATAGACACTTGCGGCAACAAAAGAGACTATAAATCGTGGTTAAACAATCCATGGGTATGGGTATACGAATTTGAGCGCATAAACCACCGAGAGAGGAGAACGCATGACAAATTGGTATATGCTTGACTTTCCAGAGAGATCAAATTTTGAATGGAAGGAAGAAAAGAAGGTGACAATAACAATTGACCCCTTTATATTGGGTGTAATAGCAGGCTTTATAGGCGCGGTAGTACTGATGATAGGCATAGGCGTTGTGTTTGGGAGAAAGAAAAAAGATGAGTGAGCTAACACACATGTCGTTATATTCGGGTATCGGCGGCCTGGATTTAGCGGCAGAGATGGCAGGGTTTGAAACAATCGGACAATGCGAATATGCGGATTTTCCATATAAAATACTGTGCAAGCATTGGAAAGACGTACCAAAGTGGAGGGATATACGAGATGTCACAAATGAGTCTTTTAGAACAAAATGTGGGGGGGTGCAACCAACGGTCATATCAGGCGGGTTCCCGTGTCAACCACATAGCCTTGCAGGAAAGCGTAAAGGCTCTAGTGATGAGCGTGACTTGTGGGGAGAGTTTGCAAGAGTCATTTGCGAGATTAAGCCCCGGTGGGTTGTGGGAGAAAATGTTGTCGGGTTGCTCTCAACTGAGTTTGGACGGTTCTTTGGACGAGTTCTCAGAGACTTATCCGAATTGGGGTACAATGCGTCATGGGGAGTGTGGGGAGCTTACCAAGCTGGAGCCCCACATAGACGAAACAGAGTGTTTATTATTGCCAACGCCAACAGCGAGTTGCCATCAGGGGTGGATAAAGGCAAACAAAAACAATTTAGCGAAATCGTTAAGAAAAAACTTGACTGTACCGAAAGCTGGACGGGGTTTAATGCAGAGCAGAACAGCATACTACGTGATGGTGAACGGTCACTCTATATCGACGGCGGTGTCGATATACGAAACGATGATGGGCTTTCCGAAGGACTGGACAGAATTACCGCACTCGGAAACGCAGTAGTGCCACAGCAAGCATATCCTATATTTAAGGCAATAGCGGATATTGAGCAGATGATGAGGTAGACAATGACAATCGAAGAATACAAATCGCTCAAGTCTAAAAGGTCAAAATACCGCAATAAAAAAGTCACAGCAAACGGCGTGACCTACGATAGCACAAAAGAAAAACTGCGACACGATGAGTTGCTACTACTCGAGCGTGCTAGGGTCATAACGGAGCTACAGCGACAAGTTAAGTTTGAACTTGTGCCAAAACAAGACGGATTACGGGCGGTAACGTATATAGCGGATTTTGTGTATACGGAGAACGGGAAGCGAATTGTGGAAGACGTTAAGGGATATCATACAGACGTGTACAAAATCAAGAAAAAGCTGATGTTACATATGCACGGGATAAGGATAAGAGAAACATGATGGCAAAGCATCCTGTAGAGGTAGACAGAGAGAATCCGAGGGTGTCGTTTGATGGCAAAGAGCGCAAGGACAAGGCGGTCAAAGCGTGGAATAGGAGGGTGCAGTGAAAATAACGATCAAAACAACGGCAGAAGAGTTTGAAGAATTTAGAGAGTTTCAAAAATGCAAGGAAATGTACGACGAAAAGCTTCATAATGACACACAGGCAGTATATCGCAGGCTAAATGATGGGTTTGAACGCATAAAAACTGATACTAAAAAGTTGATGAGTGAATTTGGGCTTGGAAAGAGTTTTGTAACAGATGCTGACCTTGTCCGCGTTGTAGAAAGTCACATAAATTCAATGCACAAGTACATACGGGGAGAAATGGGGATAGATTATGAATAAAAAATATAAATATTGTGCCGAATGCGGTGCTGAACTTGAAAATTATTTCCATATGTTTAAAGACAACTACTTGCAGGTGAAATATTTTGAAGAGCAAGACGGGAGCGACAATGCTTTTTGTTCGGAAACCTGCGCTTGCGAATCGCTAATGCTAGAAGTAGAGGAAAATGTTAAAGGTAGCAACACTTAGGAAAGGAGAAAATTATGGAATTTACAATCGAAGAAAAAGAATGGTTGGAAAAATGCAAGCAAGACCCCGAAAGGTACACAATTTATGTTGACAATGACTGCATTAATGTTGTCGATAAAGACGATGAAGATTTTGATTTTACGTTTAATGAGTATGGACATTATTTCATTGAACAAATCCTGAACTATGTTGGCTGTAACGCTGAACATGTATAAGCGGAACAGGAGGACGCAATGATATCTATGACAAAGCGGCTACCCGAAAAACTAGCACCAAATGAACGCAGGCAAGGCGAGCTGATATTTGAAGTCTTTTGGGAATCACGGTGCGGATTGATAAGGCTAGAGCTGTTTAAGGAATTTAGGGATTTGCCAAAAACGGAAGCGGAAGAGCTTTGTTATAGATTTCAGCAAATGGCAAGGAGTATATGTATAAATGATTAAAAAGAAAATAACATGGAAAATGTACCAACTATCAAAATGGATAGAACGCATGAACACGAGGTTGAGGAATTGGCAGGAGAGAAAGGTGAAAAATGAAAAAAATAATATCACTATATCAAAGAAACTATGAAACAGACGGGCTTGTACGTGATGAAATTGTGCCGGGTGCAGAATGGGTTATAAACGGCGAAGGTGTAGCAACACGCAAGTATGATGGCACTTGCTGCATGGTCAAAGACGGCGAAATATACGCACGATACGACGCCAAAGGCAATAGAACACCACCCGAAGGCTTTATACCCGCAATGGAAAAAGACGAAACGACAGGACACTGGACGGGGTGGGTTAAGTGTAAGCGTGGCGACAACAAATACAAATGGCATTTTGAAGCATTTGACAAAAGTCCAGACCTTGAAGATGGCACATATGAGCTGTGTGGCGAAAAGGTACAATCGAATCCGGAAGGTTACAGTGGTCATGTGCTCATATCACACGCAACCGCCGAAAGGCTATGCGATTCGCCACGAACATTTGAGGAAATAAAACAATATTTATCGGGTTTAGATATTGAAGGTATTGTTTGGCATCACCCTGACGGAAGAATGGTGAAAATAAAAGGTCGTGATTTTGGAATTAAGAGGGCGACAAAATGATAGAGTTAAAAGGCAAAAATGGAACTGCAAAAGTATTTACCGACAGCATTGAAGAAAAAGCAAAAGAACAAATTGTCGAAGCACTAAACAGCCAAATAACCGAAAATACGATTGTGCGAATTATGCCGGACGTACACGCAGGTGCAGGTTGCGTTATTGGCACAACTATCAAGTTGCCAGAAAACAAAAGCGATTGGAAGATATGTCCAAATATCATCGGTGTAGATATCGGGTGTGGTGTGCTCGGTGCTAACATTGTTAGCACTACGGGGATAAGAAAACAAAAACTTGATGAAACAATTAAGAAAAACATTCCTGCGGGCTTCAATGTCCACGAGAAGGTACACAGAAAGCTAAAGGATCAAGTTGTGTCAATGATTGATGGAGCAAGAATGCCAATAAGCGAAGGCGTGAAAGATAGAGCGATTAGGTCTATGGGTACACTCGGGGGCGGAAATCATTTTATCGAGCTGTGTAGAGATGAGTGGTACAACTTTGTCATTACTGTACACACAGGATCTCGAAATTTCGGAAAGCAAATTGCGGACTATTATCAAGATTTAGCAACGAAGCGATTAAAAGACGTTTCTGCGGACAGGTCGGCGATTGTCGAAAGGCTAAAAGCAGAGGGGTGTAATAAAGATATCGAGAGCGCAATAAAAGAATATGACCAGTCACGCCCAAAGGTAACAAAGGGGCTTGAATACTTAACGGGTCAAGATGCGCAAGACTATATGAACGACATGCGGATTGCTCAAAGGTACGCAGAACTAAACCGCAGAACTATATTGATGACTATTGCCAAATATATGAAGTTTGGATATGGAGCAATGATTGAATCGGCACACAATTTCATTGATGGCGACATTATTCGCAAGGGCGCTACATCGGCAAGACGAGGCGAGAAGTTGATAATACCGCTGAATATGCGTGATGGTAGCCTTATATGTGTAGGCAAAGGCAATCCAGATTGGAACTATTCAGCACCACACGGGGCAGGAAGGCTCATGTCTCGAATGAGGGCGAAAGAAGAATTGACGATGGAAGATTTTAAGAAAGCAATGGAAGGCGTTTACTCAACAACTGTTGCTGAATCAACATTAGATGAAGCGCCTATGGCATATAAAGATGCGAGCGAAATTATTGCAAGCATTAACGACACAGCAACTATAGGGAGCCACATTAAGCCTGTTTATAATTTTAAGGCTATGTGAGGAAGTGGAGGAATTATGGACTTTTTAGGAGAACACGAAAGAAGATTTCGGGAGATAGAAGCGAGATTGCAAAAACTTGAAAACGGAAGCAATGTCACGCTTGAAGTAGGCGATTTAGAGAAAAGCGACTACTGCTTTCTCGAAGCAATCAAAGCGGCGTTATCGCAGAGAGGCAATTATGCGCCTGAAGACACGGAGCGATTGCAAGAACTAAAGGCTTTATTTGAAAACAGGATAGCATTATCAAAAAAGTAAGCACACGAAAAAACCCCGACTGACGGCAATCAATCGGGGTGCGCTAGATGTAGAGTTATGACAACACCATGATACTATATATTGGAGGCAGTTGTCAAGATGCAAGAATATCAAGCAGTCAGAAACAATCCGCACAAGCTACCAGAGGCAATCTACAGACGGACGGTAAACACTATCCGCTGCTACAGCATCCGAAAAGAGCAGTTAGAGCGACTAAACAACGGTGTTGACGCTTCGCTGTTTGTAAAGTTCAAAAGCGGAAAAGGTGCGACCCGTGGCACAGAGTTCAGAGGGATGGCACGAGCTATGATAGCACAGGAAATGGAAGCCATAGATGATGCGCTACTGATCGTGCCGACAGAATACAGGAAAGCGGTGTTAAGCAGCATAGAGCACCCACGGACAAAAAACGCAACACCACATGCGCACAGGAATACAATAAGCCGTTGGCGTAGTCGCTTTATACACAGGGTGGCGGTAAACACGGGATTGATATTTGAGGACATGGAAAACACAGAAGAACTATGAACAAACCGTGAACTTTTTTTATCTGCACACAATTTAGCTATAGGGGTTGTGCATACAGTAAATGTCAAGTATAATTCCGAGTATGACTAGAGTTGGCACTGTGGAAATTTGCTCATGATTTCCTACAGGACACTTTCTTTCAAAGCAGATACGCCTAACGTTTCACGGAGGGCGTATTTGTGATTTTAGAACACAAATAACGCGGTGTGGAGAAACGGTTATCTCGACAGACTCATGTTCTGTAAACTGGCGGTTCGAATCCGCCCACCGCAACCAGAACAACAACGAAGCACCTTACGGGGTGCTTTTTACGTGGAGAAGTATATGGATCAGCACATAAAGATGTTGCTTGTGAAGCTATCAAGCAAATACAAAATCACAGTAACAACTGTTATGTACTACGACGACGAGAAGCAAAAGTTTCATAACCTTGTAAAACTATATGTAAAAGACAGAGAGACACACAAAACAAACTACATAGATTGCTACGGAAAGAGATCTTTAATTGTGGAGCTGATGAAATGGCTAAAAGACTAACAGATGAAGAAAAGAAGCTAATCAGAGCCGACTTTGTGCAGTGCCAAAATTACAAGAGGGTTGCAAGAAAGCACGGCGTTTCGGATTATACGGTCAAAAAAGTAGTGAAAGAAGATCCCGAAAACTTGCGAAAGCTCGAACAAAAGGAAATAGAAAATACCAAATCAGCGCTTGAGCACATGGCTGGTCAGCACGCAACAAAGAAGCGGATTGCCGACAAGCTATTAGCAGCGATCGAGAAAAAATCAGAAGATGTTGACATGTTTACCAATATCAAAGACCTGTCAACAGCTTACGGGATCATCGTTGATAAAGAGTTGAAGTTTGCGGAAATCGGGGCGAATTTTACTGAGGGTGGTCAACAATACGCTGGACTGCCTGCGAGAGTGTTGGGTAGTGAATGGGTAAACATATATCGCTCAATCCTCAACCGTGAATATAGTCAGTACGACTTTCCCGGCGGACGTGGAAGCCTGAAATCATCTTTTTGCGGCTTGACAATGGTTGACCTGCTTATGCTTAATCCTACTTTTTGCGGATTAGCAGTCAAGCAGTTAAAAACTGACCTTAGAGACAGTGTATACGCTCAAATTGTTTGGGCAATAGAAGAGTTAGAGTTATCGGAACATTTTAAGTGCACAGTAAGCCCTATGGAAATAACACGCATATCAACAGGGCAGAAAATATATTTTCGTGGCGGCGATGAGCCTAGCAAAATAAAATCGCTAAAACCGCCAAAGGGTATGCATATAGCTGTCTTGTGGGTGGAGGAGGCTGATCAGATACGTGGAGCCGCTGCACTACGAAGCATAAAACAATCAGCGTTTCGTGGTGGTGATGAAGGGATTACATTCAGGTCGTACAATACGCCGATATCACAAGCTCATCACATCAACAAGGAAGCGTTGGTGGATAACCCAAGAAGATTAGTGCATCACTCACACTACAAACACGCTCCGAGAGAATGGCTAGGCGATGCGTTTTATGAGCTGGCAGAGCATTTGCTGGCAACCAACGAAAGAGCCTATAGGCACGAATACGATGGTGAAGCTACCGGAACAGGCGCAACCATTTTTGAAAATGTTATAACTGAAACTATAAGTGATAAGGAAATAAAAGAATTTGACCGTGTTCTTTGGGGTGCGGACTGGGGTTGGTATCCTGACCCATTTGCAGCGGTGGCGTGTTATCTACACAAAGGAAGCATGACGCTGTATATCTTTGACGAAATATACGAGCACAAAACAACCAACAAGCAAACAGCAGAAGTGTTAAAGAAAAAAGGTGCGGCAGTCATTATATGTGATTCTGCAGAACCAAAAAGTGTAAATGAATATCTGGACTGTGGACTAAAAGCAAAGGGTGCAGTCAAGGGTCAAGGTAGCGTTGAGTACTCGCACAAATGGTTGCAGTCAATGAGCAAAATAATTGTTGACCCGAAAAGATGTCCGAATATTGCAAACGAGTTCTTGAGTTACGAGTATATGCGCAACAAAGATGGGGAAATAATAAGCGGATATCCGGATAAAGATAATCACGGGATTGACGCAGTGCGATATGCCACAAACGACATATGGCGCAAGCGCGAAAACATAAGCTTCTTCCGTGCAGGATAAAGGGGTAAAGAATGGTAACATTCCAAGATTATGAAATAGCACTAAGCACAGGGTTAGAAACATTCATCATTGAAACGATGGACAAGCACATAGCAAGCCTGAGAGAGATGAACAGAAATGAGAAGTATTTTTTAGGCGAGAACCCATTTCTCGACAGCTTTGCAAAAAACAGCATATCGGTAGGTTTAGGCACAGAAAGCACAACGATAAACCTTTCGCCTGATATAAAAATATATAGCGGCTTTTTTGGAATCATAGTCGGACATATTGTCGGTAGACTTTGGGATAACCCCGTACAAATTGGGTTGCCAAAAAACGAAGAAGAAGTCGACGACGAGGAAGAAGCTAACAAGCCTATAAACGCTGAAGAGATATTTGGACAAAACTATTCCCATGTCGCACATCAAATGGCAACATATTCGGCGATACACGGCGTAAGTTATGGATTTTACAACAACGGCGATGTTGAGATGTTTAAAGCTACGGAATATTTGCCATTTCCTGACGAACGCACAGGCGAACATAGGGCAGGGTTGAGATTTTGGCGTGTAGCTAAAGATAAGCCATGGGTTGTGCAACTATACACAATGGCAGGTTACACCGAGTGGAAAAGAGAGCATGACGGCAAAACGCTTGATAACGAGCAAGTTCACCCCTACAGGCTCAAAGTGCCGGTAGGCGGCGAGGGCTACGAACAAACTACACCGGTCGTAGCTGGTGAACCGTATCCTGCGTTTCCGATAGTTCCGCTGTACACAAATCCGCAAAGAGTTTCGGAGTTGACGTTGCCCATTGTTTCAAAAATCAATGTGTATGACGCAAAAGACACAGGCTACATGGATGAAGCACTCAAAATGAAGTTTATCATGTGGGTGCTAAAAGGGTACGGCGGTGACCCTAATGAGTTGATAGCGATGCTAAGCACAATGAGAAAGCTTGGGGTTGTTGCCGGGGGCGATGTAGGCGAGACGGAAATTGACGCAAAGCAAGCCGACATACCGTACCTGTCACATGATGCAACGCTTGATAGATTGGAAGTCGCGATATACAGAGACGCAAGAATAATGAACCCAACAATCCTAATGAGTGGTGGCGTTACTACGGTAGCGATTAAAGCCGCAATGCAGCGAGAAAATAAAAAAATGGTAGGCGTGGAAGCGGAAGCAAGGATGCACATACAGGGACTACTCGAAGTTGCAGGTGTCGAACACGAACACGTCACATTTACACACAAAACTCTTGTCAATGATATGGAAATAGTCCAAATGTTGGTGCAAGGGTTGCCTGACATGCCGTTTGAGTGGCGCGCGAAACTATCTCCGGCAGTACCACAAGAGGTTGCCGACAGTGTTATCAAGAGCTTTGAAGCCGAACAAATAGGCATGGACGAAGAGGACATCAAAGCGTTCGAGGAGCTTAAAAAGAGGTTGATGGATGAACAGGCAGACGAACAACAGGCTGAGAGCGCTTGACGGGCAACTGAATTTGATATATAGGGTGGCTGAAAGAGTCAACCAGCAACAATTAAGGCGTGCAAGATATCGGCTTGCGAGATTCGAACCGCCACCCAACAGTTCGGTGACACAACGCGAATATGCCGCACATGTCTACTTGTTGAGTATAGAACGAGAGACAAGAGTTGTGCAAAGCATGGTCGACAACATTTCGGCAAGTGGTGAATACGCAGGAATACTGATCGGCAACGAAAGTCGAAACACGTTTCACGCTGGTTATCGTTCCGGCGTGACCGACATAAGCAACCAGTTGCAGAACGTAGGAATCGCTGTTGCGGTCGGGACACTTAGCGCAACAGCACTGAATTCGCTGTACAGCGGTTTGTATAGTGCGCTTTCGTATTCAAGCCCTGCGTGGATGCAACAAATAGTGACCGATAGACAAATAGGTGCATTTTACTATAAACGAGCATTAAGAAACCTTAGGAATCAGACCGAAATAACTAGGCGGGTACGGCGACAGTTTGCACAAGCAATAGCTAGGGGCGAATCAATACAACAGATTATGTCGCGACTAAGGGGCGTTACACAAGGTTGTCGATATCGAGCGATACGGATAGCAAGGACAGAGTGCTTGAGGGCGTTGAGCCAAGGTAGCATGATAAGTATGTACGAAGCTCGAGATATGGGTATACCTATCCGAAAGATGTGGCTAGCAACATTTGACGACAGGACTAGAGAGTCGCACCAACACATGGGCATGGAAATGGCGGAACTTGATGAGCCGTTTTCGAACGGAATGATGTATCCGCGAGACCCTAACGGAGCTCCAGAGGAAACAATAAATTGTCGATGCGTTATGGTCGGTAGCTTGCAAGTGTAAGGGAGAAGCGGATGAAAGTAGAATTTAGAAGCAACAAAGCAAATGTGCTTGCACAACTCAACGCGAACAAGAAACGATGCTTGACGGCGTGGGGTGTGCTACAAAGCTCGCTTGCAGAAATTGAGATAGCGAGCATGGGGGCAGTCGATAGAGGCGAAATGATAAACTCCAACACCTTTGTAGTCAGCGATGATGACGTGCGAGTCGGCAACACGGCACCTCACGGCATCTTCTTGACGATGGGAACGCGATTTATGACCGCAAGACCCTATCTGCAAAATTCGGTGTACAACCATAAAGACCGCTATGTACAAGTTGCAAAGAAGACGCTAGGTGAAGGGTTTTAACATGATTATAAACATACTTGGCACAGAGTACACGATAATACGTTCAACCGCAAAGAAGCACCCACTGTTAAACGAAACAGACGGATTCATGGACGAGAGCACGAAGGAAATTGTTATCATAAAGAACAGAAAGCCGTCGCCGGGCAACTCGGAGTATCACTTGATGGCAAACGAGAAAGCGGTACTCGACAGAACACTAAGGCATGAAATAATCCATGCGTTTATTGCGGAATCAGGGTTGTCCAAGAGTTCAACGCAATGGGATGAGGAAATAATAGCATCATTTTTTGACTTGCAGATACCCAAAATGCTAAAAGCGTTTCAAGAAGCCGACTGCATATAGCGCAAACCGAAACTAAATACAGAGAGTCGAAGCCAGAAATGGTGACGGCTCTTTTTTTGTACAAATAAACGGCTGCAAACAGCCTTTATTAATAGCCGAGCATGACGGCGTTACCAACATGCATTGCTACCACAGCGTTACGTGGAATAGGCAGGTGAACACCTGCGAGATCAAAACTAGGAGGACATACCATGTCAAAGAAGCTCACACGAGAATATGTTGCCAAACAGGCTACAGAAACAGGGATTGACGATGATGGGATTACCAGAATCATGAACACCCATAACGCCATAGTTGAAAACCTGAAAGAAGATCTGGAAACAGCAAATGCCGAACTCACACGAGTAAGCGCAGAGCTGGATGAGGCGAAGAAGCCCAGTCCAGAGCTAGACACGCTGAAAGGTGAGTTAAAAGCAGAGAAAGTGGCACACGCAAAAACTAAGAGTGACCTCAAGGCGAATTTGGAAGCAGAGAAAGTGGCACACGCAGCGACCAAGACAGCCTATGATGAGGAAAAGACAGATGCAGCTATTGACAAAACTGTAGTGGATGCTCTTGAGGCAGCAGGTTACGCAACGAGTCGAGAGGCGAGAGACACGCTTGAAACCTTTATGCGAAGCGATAGATACAATCGCAACGATTTGAAGCGTGACGAAAATGGTGCGATCACAAACCTCGAGGAATATGTAGAAGCGATTTCGACAATTCCGTCGCTGAGAACCTATGTTGGCAAAATGGAAGAAAAGAGCACGGATGTTGGCAAATCACCACACGGACAAACAGTAACACCAAAGGGTGGCATGAACTCGTGGATACGTCAAAGCGTAGGCAAAGAGGAAACAATCAACTCTGCCAACACCCAGTAGGAGGACATCATGAAACAACAGGAAAAACAATGGCGCACAGAGTCCGATGCCAGAACCCTGGTACATTATGAGGAAATTCGTGCAGATTCTGAGCGCCGAAAGTTAGCGGAAGAATATCTGACCAAAGAAAAGGAGCAGATAGAACAAGCGCTTACATCTATGAATATTACAAAAAACATCAGAGCTGCTACAGGCAGACAATAGGAGGATATCATGGCAGAAATGATCACAAGAAACGGTGCAGAGGCACTTATACCGGAAGAAGCAGTACTATCGTTAATTAGCGGCGTTAGAAAGCAGTCGGTTGCAATGCAGCTAATGAGGCGACTACCAAACATGTCTACAAAAGTTGGTAAAGTTCCAGTTTTGGAAATGTTGCCAAACGCAGACTTTGTTGACGGCGATGCTGGAATGAAAATAACAACCAATATGGCGTGGGGTAAAAAACAACTCGTAGTTGGTGAGATTGCAGCAATCATCCCTATCCCCGAAGCTGTGCTAGATGACGCAGACTATGACATTTGGGGCGAAGCAGAACCTGCGCTAATTGAAGCGTTTGGTCGAGTCTTTGACAACCAAGTGTTTAACGGTGGAAATCCAAAGGCACCAATCGAATGGCCGCAAGGCTTAATCCCTACTGCGATAGCGGCAGGTCAAGAAGTACAAGCAGGTGCAGGCAGAGATATTCTTGAAGACTTGAACAATACGTTTGCAGACCTTGAGGAAAATGACTATGACGTAACAGGCGTAGCAGGACAGGTCCGCTTGCGCTCAAAGCTGCGCAATGTGCGTGACGATAATGGTCAATTTTTGTTCACGAGCCCGACAAGTGGAAGCGACAACAACCCGTTTGGTGTTCCAGTTCACTTCGTAGGCAAAGGCACATGGGATAGAAACGAAGCTCTTGCGATTGCAGGAGAATGGAATAACGCAGTTTATTCAATCAGGCAAGACATGACTTTTCGTGTATTCGACAGCGGCGTCATTTCTGATGACGACGGAAAAGTTATCTACAACCTGATTCAGCAAGACATGGTTGCGCTACGTGCAGTTATGAGGCTTGCATGGCAAGTGGTTGACCCAATCAGCATTGACAAGGGCGCTGATGCGTTTCCGTTTACGGTACTACGCCCTTTAGCGTAAGTGGGGCGGCATTAACACCGACCCCAAATGTTGAAGACATGAACAGAGCGCAACTATCATCAGAGCTACAAGACAGAGGTGTGCAGGTGTCTACCGACACGAACCTTGGTATAAAACGCAAGATGGTTGCCGATTGGCGTGACCAAGACCTTGAGCAGATGACTGCAGAGGAACTTCGAGCATTCGCAGAAGCTAACGGAATTGAAATATCTGCGAGCGTGTCCAAGAAGGAAACACTCATCAAAAAGATAAGGGAAGCACAATGAAGCTAAACAGCGCCATAAGAATGGTGGTAAGGCATTTAAGAAATGCTTTTGAGATTAGTGTTGAGAGAGGCGGTTTTACTATCAGTGATGGTGAGATCGCCCTTTCTGAAAAATACATTATCGGCGAATGGATAGCCATAACAGGGAGCACGTTAAACAACGGCATATATAAGATAGTCAACGTTAACGGCTCGCTGTACTGGCTAGGCAACGGAACTGACGACGCTATCGTGTGTGTAAAAAACGAAGAGTTTAACGGTGCCGTGTGGCGCTTGAGACTACCACAGGACTTGATAGACGTGAGTAAGGATATAGCCGAATGGCAAGAATCGCCTGCAGGCAAACCGAGTAACGTTGTATCAGAATCGGTAGTGGGGTTTTACTCGAAAACACTAGCAACGAACGAAGATGGCGCACCTGCTACATGGGAGAGCGTCTTTTCGTCACGCCTACACGGCAATTGGCGAAAGATGTTCCAATCAACGTTGATCAGCTCGTTGTAGGAGGGTCATTATGCTTGAAAACTACTATGAGACATTTTATATCCAAAGCTGGGCAGAAAGAGAGTCGGGCTTTAAGCCGCCATACGAAACGCGAAAGGTGCTTGTAGATGGCGACGAGATACGCGGCATGTTTAAGCAAAAAAGCTCAATCAATGTACCGATAGGTGACGCCCAGGGCGTGTCTACCGTAGGCAAGTTTGCTTGCAACCCTAGCGTACAACTAGAACCAGGAACTAAATTGCGCAGACTGCGCGGTGAAAAGTATATCCAAATAGTCGGGCTTGACCTTACGACGCCGCCTAACGCACTTACGCAAGTGTCTACATGGGATGCTTTCGTAATAGACAGAGAGGACATCGAATGAACCAGCTAGACATGACTTTACAAGAGTTCTGGGGGCAGTTCAAACATCCCGTTACTGGCGTGGCCATCCCTGCGTATCAAGACCACTATGCAGTCGATAAGCACCAAGCCGGACAGAAAGCACCTAAATTCCCATACATCGCATATCCGCTAGTATGCCCTGCGTATACGCAAAGCACATACATCAGCGTAACGGTGTGGGATAAATCGCATGAAGCTGGCTTCTTGGGGTTGGTCAACTCTGTTGTCGATCAAATAGCATCAAAAATACCCGAAGAAGGCGTTGTGTTGAGGCTAAACGACAACAGGGGTGCGGTGATGTTTTTCAGGGGCTCGCCGTTTGTAATTTACCCACAAGGTGACCCGACCGACCAGGGCATAGTGCGTGGCACACTTAACCTACTCGCAAGGGGGTACATGTATTGAATGAGCTATTAGAAATCCTATATGGACTAAAGGGCGAAATATGCCCCATGGTGCAAGACGCATCGCAAAGACAAATTATAGAAGGCAACTTTGACCGCGCAATCGAGATAGTGACCGACAAGTCGAGTGTCGATTATTTGCGCGGCAAGGTAGAAGCATATGAGAACACATTAGGAGGTAATAACTAATGGAACTAGGTTTTAGACCATCCGGGTTAACACAGGAGAGTTTTAACAACATGGTAACAGGTGCAGGTGCACTTTATTTTGGCATAGATTTAAGCGGCGTTACAGCATCAACAACAGCGCGAGAGTTTGCTTCGTTGTTGCAAGAAGCGACAAGAGACAACAAGGCACTAGGTGCAACTGTTGGTGGAATCACGACGGCACTTGTGCCGCTGAAACGTCAGATTGAAGTCGACGATTTACCAGCCCCGATTGCGGCGTCTACCGTTCAAGACGGCTGGGAATCCGCGACAATCGCAACCACGATCAGAGAGATCACAAAAGAGAACATTGACCGTGTAATCGCAACATCGTTTGTTGACGAGAGCACCGGTGCAGTAATGTTTGGCACAAGACTACTACCGAAACACTTTGAGCAAACCCTTGTATGGGCAGCAGCTCGAATTGACGGTGGCATACTCGCGTTTGTGCTTGACGGTGCACTGAACACCGAGGGCTTTACAGTCACGTCTCAATCACAAAACGAGGGAACTATTGCAGTCACGTTTGCAGGACACTTGAGAGACCTCGCAGACATCGAGAGAGGCGTTGCTCCGCTTAGAGCGTACTTCTTTGCGGCAGATGGTGCTGATGATGGCGGTACAGACGGCGCGGCACCAGTAGCGGCGGCAACGGCGAAGGCTGGAAAGTCGGATCTACCAAAGATGCCTGAAGTGAGGGGGTAACTATGTATTTTTTAGATGAATGTTCCTACAAAAAGCAACGCACAATAATTTTACGAATCATTCCGCATATCAAGTCGGTTTTAGGTGTGCTGAAGTATGTAGAACAAAAAAGAACCGGTGGTGAAAAGGCGAAAGCGGCGAAAGCCGCACGTCTTGCCGCTGGCATAGCCGCAGAAGCGGCACTTAAAGGTGACAATGAAGCCAAAGCTGAAGCAAAAAGACTTGTGTTTGAGGCAACCGAAGCTATGGATGTCGCGGAGCAAGAAGCCGCAGAAAATGGCATCGACCTAATTACGGACATACTTGTACAGGTTCTTGACAAAGAAAACGAAAGCATCATGGTCATCATTTCGTCCTTGTATGGGATGACACCAGAAACTCTGGAGAACGACTATGGTCTTTTAGAGATCATAGAGATGATACAGGAAACAATAACGAACGAGAAGCTTTTGCGTTTTTTTCCACAGTTGAAGCGGTTGGCGAAAGAAATGCCATTAGATACACCGCAGAAGTAGCACCAATGCCAATAGAGGCGTTGGAGTTTTACATTGTAGCGAAATATGAACACGAGACCATTAAAGACAACTACTTTGCGGACATGGCAATGCTATCAGCCGCAGGGAATGTTAAAGAGCCTGACAAGTTGCAAAGATATCACGACACCACAAAGCCGAAAGAGGTTGTCGTGCAGAAGCAGACAACCGAGGGCACAGACGTGTTCGACGTAATAGCACAACTAGCCAAAGGCGAATAATCCCACAACGATAGGTGGTGGACATCATAGAACTTTTTTCCGTATTCGCAAGAATCGGTGCAAATACAAGCGAATTTGAGCAAGGGATAGCGCAAGCGGAAGGGCGTGGTAAAGGCTTTGCGGCAGGAATGGGCAAAGCAGTCGCCGCAGGAGCAGCAGTCATCGGCACGGCATTAGTCGCAGTCGGCAGTGCTGCTATCGCAGTTGGCACAGACTATGATTCCGCCATGAACAAAATTCAGTCACGTACAGGCATGACCGGAGACGACGTTGAAAAGTTGGGGATGGCGTTTCGTGACATGGGGCTTGACGGTGTGTTTAGTGCTCAAGAGATAGCAAACGCATACTCGTATGTAGCGGTTACAGGACAAGATGCAACCCACGCAATAGGCATCATGGAATCAGCCATGACAATGGCACAAGCTACAGGCAACGATCTTGGTAGCACTGCGTATTTTTTGGGCAACTACTTACTTAAAGTCGGCAAAGACGCGTCCTATGCGGATAAGTATATAAACCTATTTACACAAGGCATAGCTAACACCGGAATCAGCCTTAACGATATGCAAAATTATATGTTCCGGATGACACCTGCGTTCGAGCAGTTCGGGGCGTCTAGCGAAACTAACGTCGCAATCATGACGCGACTATATCAGGCCGGTATCAGGGGCGCGGCACTGTACTCCGGCATGGGCACAATTATGATGGAGTTCGGCACGAATTCCGAGATGACAGCTGAAATGCTTAGCCGTTTCAACGTGTCTATGACTCACGCTAACGGAACAGCTAAGACTAACGAAGAATTAATGTTTGAAGTCGCGCAAGCAATGAGCGAATACAGCGATCAAACAGCAATGGCTCAGTTCGTTACTGAAAACATGAACCAAGCACAACAACAGGCATGGTTCGAGTTCATGAACTTAGCACAAGAGATACAGAACGAGGTTATACCGAGCTTTTATGACGCAACATCCGCTTTAGGCGAGTACGGCATAGCTGCACAGATGGCTGAAAACAATACGCTTAGTTTCAACCAGTCCATGGGCATGATCCAGAACTCTGGTGCAGATATGCTCAAAACGCTTTGGGGAATCATTGAAACCCCTGTGTCGAATGTATTAGCGACAGCCGCAGAAACGATGCGAGACCTTGCAATGCGTATGCGTGAAGGTGGAGATTTACACCCCGTAATGCAGAGGCTTGGTGAGGTCATAGCACGACTTGCAGAAATCATCATCAATCTAGCGTCAAGAGCAGTACCTCCGCTGGTAAGAATACTCTCTGTGTTAGGCGGTGCACTGGTTGGCGTTATAGACATGGTGGTGAGGTTTGCCCCTGCGATCATGGCTGTTGTTGGAGCAATTACAGCATGGAAAGCCGGGATGGCTATAACTGCACAGATAGCAGATTTCAAAAAAGTCCTTGTAGCAAAAAAGGCAGTCCTTGCACAGTACGCAGCGTCCATTGGATTAACCAGCACCAAGATGAAGGGCATGGGTATCGCCACACAAGCATGGGCAGCGGTCAAGGGAATATTGACTGGCAAAATAGCGTTAGCTACAGTGGCGCAAAAAGCACTTAACCTTGCAATGAAAGCCAACCCGATAGGTCTCATTATTGCGGCTGTTGCACTGTTAGTCACGGGCATTATCGCACTTGTTAACGCCATGAACAGAGAGAGCGATGCGGCGAGACAGTTGCGACAAGACACCGAAGCTCTACGAGCCGAAACTGACAGGCTATCTGACTCGATGCAAAACAGTGCAAACGCACACAGCGAGCGAATGTCGGGTCTTAACGCTAACGCAGGTGCTGCTAGAAACCTTGTTGACAGAATCGAAGAACTTAACAGCGTTGAAAACAAGTCCGCCGAACAAAGGCAACGTTTAGCAACATATGTTGATATGCTCAACGACAAAATGGGTGAAACTGTTGCTGTCATAAACGAAGAAACAGGTGCGCTTGAGACAAATGTGTCAACGATACGTGAGCGTATCGATGCACTCGCGGAAGAGGCTAGAGCAGCTGCATTAAGAGAACGCGCCACCGAAATAACGATGGAACAAATACGTGCTGAAGAGCAGTTGGCGGCAGTTCAAGCGGCACGAGCAGATGCACGTGAGCAAGGTCTCGACGTGCAAATGCGATGGAACGCACTTAGGCAAGAATATGTACCGGTACTTAACAGCACATCTGCGGCATACGTTGATTTAATCCAGCAAGAAGAGTATTGGGCGGCTTCGCTAGAAGGGCACGCTGAATCGCTTGAACGTGTACTGAACATGGCAGTGTACGGTTATGACGCGATGTCTGAAGCCGCAACCGAATATGGTCAGCACTTAATCCAGACGCACGACCTTATCAACTACTCGCGACAACACGCGGCAAATGTTGCACAAGAAGCAGAAGCTGAAATCCGTGAGGCATATTACGAAACGCTACAAGCAATCGGCGAATCAGCAGAGCGCCAAGCTGAAGTGTTGCAGTTGCTGGGTGAAGAATATCAACGTATAGCAAGCAAGGCAACAGACGCTTTTAGGGAGATGTCAACAGAAACCGAGCACACGTTAGGTGAGATGTCGCAAACCCTATACAACAACGCACAGGCGACTATAGAGTGGGGCAATAACGTTGTCGATGTGACTGAACGCTTGAGAGCACAAGGGTTTGAAGAAAACGTTGTGCAAGCCATGGTCGATATGGCAAACGAGTGCCCTGCTATAGCAGCATTAATGTCGAACGACGTTGTCGGAGAACTTTACGACATGGCAGAGAACATGGGGTTAGCCATGGATGCCGGTGTCACGAATGTCGCAACAAGGCTTGGTGCTAACGAGGAAGTTGTGAGTGCGGCTGCTGATTTAGCAACCTCGGCACATGAATCGCTATATAACAAAATACAAGAAGTTGGGTTTGACGATGCCGGAGTAGCGGCTGTACAAGCACTTGCACAAGGCATATCAGACGAGGCGATCACCGCAGAACTAGCATCCAGAGATTTAGGTCAAGACACAATAGATGCATTAAAGTCAATATTCCGCATGCGTTCACCACCTAGAGAATTTGTCGAAATCGGCGAAGCTGTGCCTGACGCGTTAGGCACGGGCATAACCAAAAAGGTCTTTATGGCTGTAAAAGCGGGGATGCTCTTAGCTAGAGATGTTGTGGACGAGATATGCAGTACTTTGACTAACGCTAACTTCAACAGTATGGGTGCAAACGTTGCGCAAGGTTTGGCGGATGGTATCAACGCAAACGCGTGGAGAGCTATAAACGCAGCACAAGCATTGGCGAACGCTGTAGCGAACACAATGCGAAACGCATTACAAATATTCTCGCCATCAAGAGTGTTTGAAAAGTTTGGTGAACAGACCGGTGAAGGCTATGCGATAGGTATTTTAAACAAGGTCGCACGTGCAAAGGCTGCTGTATCAGAACTGATTAACATTCCGGCAACAAACGTAAACGTTGGCGGCGTTGCTGGCATGCACTCAAGGGAAGCGGTTGTTGGCGGACGCGGCGGAATTATTGAGAAGCTAGTAATAAATATCAACAACGAAATGGACTTGGAGTACGTCTTGGGTCGTGTGGATGAATACTTGAAAACTGGCTATCTTGGTGCGCTAAGAAGCAGAGGGGTGGCATATGGATAAATTCACTTTTGACTTTAACGGACGTAATAGTGCGGAGTTCGGAATATACGCCACGTCATACGACATCGTGATGCCGTTTAAACGGGAAAAGCGCAGGCAGATACCGTTCAGACACGGCACACACCTACACGACAATACGTTCTTTAACGACAGGCAATTGAGGTTGCGGTGCTTTTGGCTAAACGACAAAGAAGACAATATCAGCCGTGATGAGTTTAGGGAAATAACCCTATGGCTGTCTGAACGAGGGCGAATAGTGCTTGATGTAGAGCCTGATAAGCACTATGTCGGTGAACTGTTCGACCCTAGCGACTTGCGAGCACATTATAACCGTAGCACATTCGGCGAAATACGCTCAACCGACGGAACGTTTGAGCTTGTTTTTACGTGCGAACCTTTTGCGTACGGCGAACAGGTCGTCATGCCAATTTCGCACGGCAACAACGAAATCGAGTACAGAGGCACAGCGGAAACTCCGACGCTCATAATTTTACGCAACACAGGCACAGCCCCAATATCGACGGTTGTGTTAACCGCAACATCAACAACAGGAGGATAACCATGTTTGCAACACATTTTTACGAGGAAATGCTACTTAACACATTCCGCAACATCCCAGCTGTTGGGATTAACAACCTGTTTGTCGGGCTATATCTAAATAACCCAACAAACACCGGACAGGCTGGGATTGAGCTTAGTTACACCGGATATACACGTTTGCCGATAACGTTCACTCCGCCGTACACTGAGGGCGACAGGGTTGGTATACGTAACCCTGATGCACTGTTATGGGAAACAAGCCCAACCGATGCAGGTGAAGCAAGGTTTGTAGGTATATCGGACGCGCCGGTCGGCGGTAATATGCTTCTTTACGGGGAACTTACAACCCCGCTTGAAATTCGTGCAGGACAGCAACCGTCTGTGTCCGCCGGATCTATACGCTACTTCGTTGTCGGCGACAAGACGCGAGAGTGGAAAACAAGGGCACTCAACGTATTGAGGGGTAACACTTTTGGTGGTATACAGCCGCACTTGGCGCTGTTTAGTAGCGACCCACAGGCGGGCGGTGTAGAGCTTGCTGGCGAGGCGTACGAACGGGTGCCGGTAGAGTTTTCGTCACCGACAATTGAGGTTGGCGGACAGTCTCGAATCATCAACTCTGTATCGGCTGAATTTAACGAGCCGATAAGCGAATGGGGCGTGTGGGCTTGGACTGCCCTGATGGAATCTCCGACCAGTGGTGCTGCCATGACATCAGTTAGCCGTGATGAGGTGTTTTTGCACCGTGGATATAAGCCGGTATTTAGTGAGGGAGCAATCAGCATAACGATAGATTAGGGAGACACACATGAAGTACAACCTTGGTAGATACAACGTTTCAAAACGTGTGCAACATATAGTATCCGAGATGCGCTCTCACGCCACCTTTGCAGGCTTGTTTGGTGTGGCACGCAGAACAGCATCCAGACTAAATTCTGTGGCACGTTTTGAAGCGGTTACGGCATTGACAATCAGAGTCGGTGGAGTGTTCAAGGTCTCAACACAGTTTCTGGTAGAGTCATCGTTTGTTGTGAGAGTGCGTACCAGCTTTGCTCCAATCACGACAGTAAATGCTGAAGTTCATATCGGCAAGGTTATGCACGAACCGCTTGATCTTAATTCATTAATCAATGCAAATCTGCACGTCGGAAAAATGATGCATGAGAATCTGCCGTTTGTAGGCGAATTTGTAGCAGACATTAACTTTATATTACTTATGCATGAGCGTGTTGGGTTTGACGGTTTCTTCTTTGCGATCGCAAGCAGTGAAACCATACGTTTTGACAGTGCTGAAATAAATGTAGTGATACCGCCTGGCGGCGAGTTAAGGATTGATAGCGATGCATTTAATGTGCTGTTAAACGGCGAGAACGCTATACATCTATATCGTGGCGATTGGATTCATTTCGCACGCAACTTGCAGTCGCTGAATGTGTCTACAGGCACTGGAAACGCACTTAGCGGCGAAGTGGTATACGTAGAGAGGTTTTTATAATGGTAAGGGTTTACGACGAACGCAGACGACAAACTGCTGTGCTCGAAAATGCTAAAAATGTCAAAGAGAGCGTGCGCATAAATGCTATAAGCACACTGTCCTTTGCATTGCCTGAAAACGACCATAAAAACCGACACTGCAAACCGTTTGCGTACGTTAACTATGACGAAGGGCAGTTGTACAGAATCATGCCCACACGCATTGAACTGGATGAGCTCGGAAACATAATTTATACGTGCGAACACGTAATCGCAACACTTATTGACAAGGTTATGTTCGGGCATCATGTAATTGGTAATGTTGGCACAAATACAACCGCAGTTTTGCGATGGCTTTTAGAGCGCCAAAACAGACGCTATGACCCATGGACACGAGTGTGGGCGATGGACTCTCAAAAGCGTGTCGATTGGATTTTGGGTGACGTTGAGATAAATCGACAGTTTGAGTATGCGTGGGAGCAAGAAAGCATATTGTACGCCCTGTGGAGCGTCGCAACACCGTTTACAGAGCCGTATATGTGGGAATTTGATACAAGCGTATATCCGTTTCGCATACACCTGCGACGGTTGTCTGCGGACATATCGAAAGCGTTATTTATCCGTAAGGGCAAGAACTTGATAAAACTTGTTAAAAGCGGTGACCCTACACTACTATGCACGCGCCTTTATCCGCTAGGACAAAGCGAAGGAACGTATCAGGTAAATATCAGAGACGTGAACCGCGGTGTGCCGTTCATTCAATCGCCGCAAGCGATCACAGATAAGCGCGGAATAATTGAACGCATATGGACTGACCGTCGATATACAAACCCGCGAAGCTTATTAGAAGCAGGACAGGCGATATTGAGCGAATCTCAAGAGCTGTATGAGGAATATTCTGTGGATATGGCAATGCTTGACGATGTGGACGTGTTTACACCGTGGATTGGAAGACTTGTTAGGGTCGAGGACGCAGACCTCACAACGTGGATAGTCGGGGTTGAAACAAGCTATGACGAAGTGCCAGTAACGAAAGTTCTTATCGCCAACAAGGTGAGAGACATAGCTGGAAGCATAGCAAACCTTGCAGACAGACAAAGAATTGAGTCTGCACACGGTCAAGGATCGAGTCAAATTTTCGAGCGAGATGCATCTGACAATTGCGACACCCCAGCACCGTTACTTTTGAAGATATTTATACCGGCTGGACTGGAGAAAATAAAGCACGTGCTTTTAGACGTTGAGATGAGCCAGTTTAGATTGCCGTTTGCGGTAACTCAAGGTGGCGGTGCACGATCCGAAACATCCGGAGCAAGTAGCCGAAACACCACCGCAAATGGCGGAGCAAGTACACAGACATCAGCATCAGGCGGCGGGGGAGCCCAAACATCATCTGCCAGTGGTGCCGGGACGCCCACATCTGGTCCGAGTACACGACACACAACAGTTGGTGGTGGTGGCTTCCAAGCCGCAAGTACATCTGGCGGGGTGGCGGCGCTGAATGCGCCTGCGATACGAGAGTCCGCGACAACAACTGGGACTACTGGTGCAACAGCTCATAGTCACACTTTCCAGCGCATGCGAGTTGACCATAGACACTCTGTCACGCTAGGTGCACACACACATCAGATGGATCACACGCACACAGTATCAATTGGTAACCACAATCACAGCGTGTCGATTCCGGGACACAGTCATAGTGTGTCCATACCGAACCATAGTCACGACATGGCGCACACTCACACTTTAACCTTGCCGAACCATCAGCATACTCTTGAGCCCGGGATGCGAAGGCATAGCGTTATGCCGGCAAGCTTCACCATCCTTGTTAACGGTGTAGCAAGGCAAACTGTCAACGCAAGAGAATTTCAGCGAGACATAACCGAGTGGCTTATCGGCTCAGATGGGCGAATAGTGAGAAACAGATATTACCGCATTGAGATAAGACCCAACGCACCGGCATGGGTACAGATGACCTTGAGTATACAGGGGTTCATCCTATCTCGCGGCGGAATAACAGTATAAAGGAGCGAACTATGCTTAAATTTGCAAATAACGTTAACGTGTACGTTGACGGCGAGCTTTTACCCGGCGTTACAGCTGTACATGTAACGTTTAACAGAGACAGCGAAGAGCGAGAGTGTAATCAGGTCACCATCTTTTACAGCAACAGATGCCTGACCGTAGGATTGGAGAGTGTTGAATTTGAAAACGATGCATGAGGGGTTTCCCTTTTCGCCGCCAACGGAACTGTTAGAACCAATTAATGCCACATCAACAAGCTTGAGGGTTAAGAACCCGGACGCGTTTCCGGATGCGCCAAATCAAGCAACGTTAGGCATAGACGAAAATGGCGAAACGGTACGATACGCTACTAAAGTCGGAGACACGCTAGGCGGCTTAACCAGAGGGTTTGACACTAAAAACGGCTTTGGCGTAGCTAGGGCTTGGATTATAGGCACGCCCATACAATGCACTCTGACAGCCGAAAAAATCAACGCAATGCAAGAAAACATTCGCACTCTTGATGCGGATGTTGCAAGCGAGTCTGCCGCACGGCAAACCCACGAAGACCGCAAAGATAATCCACATGAGGTTGCTGCAGCTCAAGTGCCTATTTTGCCGGCGATAGCAGAACAGCTTACCGCCTCTCCGGCAAGCGCAGAAGAGGCGGTGGTAGCTATAATCTCAACCATGCCCGAACAAGTAATAAACAACGTGTCAATCGATGAGTTACAAGCGACTATAGACAGCTTGCCGAAACTAATAAACCGCATAATCACCATAAACGTACTACCGGGAACAACGACAGACGAAATACTTCTAGAAGGTTTTTTTGGTAGTGGAACTATAGTTATTAATGGGGCAGCTGCAACAGGCACAACACACACGGTGCAGAGGTTTACACTACATCGCTGTACGCTCGGGCTTATTGAGCTTAACGGATTTAACACATCCGCTACAACTGGATATGCCGTGTTGATTGGAGGCGGCACATCATCTGGCGTAGAACTACTCAGAATGAATATTACAGGGGGGGTTAATACTACCGCAGGTAATATGGGGGTTGCTAGTTATGGTATAGGTCGAGTAGCCGTGGCGGACAATTGTGTTATTAGCAACAAAAATATTGCCGTGCTTATCTGGGCGGGTGCTACCGCAGCAATAATGAGTTTATCGGGTACAAACAACAATATTGTTTTCCAAGCTAGTAGGAGCGTTATTACCGTACATAACAATGTCGCCCAAACAATAACAGGCTTACGCCTATGCTCGGAGATTAATGCCGGTATGGTTGTGCTTCCAAGATCCTCTATTACACTAAGTACCACTATGGCGAATCTGCAAACCTTTATAGAGGGTTTGCCGCGGAGGTTAGCGGCTGCTGTTACTGTCAACGTGTCAGCGGGAACATTAGCTGGTGTGCTGAGTATTTCGAATTTTCATGGCGGTGGGCGCCTAAATATCGAAGGAGCGGCGGGGATTGCCACCACGCATAATTGTCTGCGGGTTGTGATAAATGATAACGTATTGAGCGAAGTCCAGATAAGAGGGTTTAACACGACAGAAGCTAATGTGCGTAGTTTTGACATTATACGCTCAAACAATGCCCTAATTACGAATTGCAGAGTAGCAGCGGGAGTTAGCACGAACAGCGGAAATGTGGGCGTGCGAGCTTACAAGACAAACGTGCATGTCGACACTTCGCTTTTGCAAAATCAATACGCGGCAATAGTTGCTGATAGTAATTCGCGAGTCCAATGCGTGAATCTGAGTGGCACCGGCAATTTTCGAGCGTACCTGGCGGCTACTCGTGGCGCACTAGCACGGAGCGGCACAACACCAACAGCGTCGGTAATGGATTTTGTGACCACGGGCGGAACCATCACACGTCCATCAGGGATAATACAGGGAACTTAGGAGGTAGAAAAGTGATTTATGATGAATTGTTAGATGGCACAATCGAAGAGCCATACGAAGATATACCAATTGAACCAGACCCAACAGTAGACCACGCCACATACGGCACAACTAACGGAGAAACATGGGTACGTGGCTACAAAGACGGTCAATGCGTCATCACATACAGCGGCGTGTCTGACATAGACGCAATTGAGCTGTATAACGATGACGGCAAACGAGTGACACCAGAGCCAGCACCACCAGAGCCACACGAGGTTGTGCTTGCATACGCCCTAGGGTTAGAGGTCGAGTTAACACCCGAACTACTTGACCTTGCTATGTCGACAGTGCCTATTTGCACACCCAAAAACGGCGACAAGTGGCGACCGGGTATAAGGGTTGAGGTTGGTACGGAGCTAGATCATTACGGTGTGACGTGGGTGGTCTTGCAACGCCATATCACGCAAGCAGATTGGCGACCTGAGTTGACGCCAGCGTTATTTAAGCGCAAGCAAGGCAAACCAAAGCCCGGCGAGACACTGCCGTGGATAGCCGGAGAACATGTCAATGTTGGCGATAAGCGCAAGTATGATGGTCGCACTTTTGTGGTCATCATAGCACACCAAACACAAGCAGGATGGACGCCACCGGCTGTTCCGGCGTTGTGGGAAGAGGTCGAGTAATGTGGTGGATAGCTGGCGGAATATGTCTAATTTTGGTGGTTATATATTTTGTTGGCAAAGACTTGATGGAAATATCTAGCCAAGCAAAGCACGACACAAAAAAAGAAAGGCGGAACAAATAGATGCCGGACGATAAAGAATTATGCAAAATTATGATGGACTTGAAAGACCGTACAAGAGGTGTCGAAGAAAGCACAAAGTCGGCACATAAGCGACTCGACAGGCACGAAGAAACGATTGCAAGCATTCATACGATTGCAACAAATTTAGAGACATTAACGGTTGAGGTGAAGCACGCCGTGACCGCCTTTGCAAAACAAAGCGAGCAAATCACCGAAGTAAAGAGTGAAGTTAAAGAGATAAAAAAAGATGTGCAAGACCTGAAAAACAGACCAGCAAACGAAGCGCTGGAAGACAAGCGCACCAAACGCAAAGCTATAGTGTATGCAGTTGTGGCAACGCTTGTTTGTACGGCATTTGGCTTTTTGGGGTGGTTGCTAGGCGCAAACTATTAGGGGGTGAGAGTGTGAACCGCATACGTGTACTGATGGCTTTCGATAGCCGAGACCAGCTAATAATGCGACCGGCACTAAATGCAGTGTCGACACAACACGACAACAAAGCACAGATGTTCGAATTTGTACGCCCGGAAGGGTATGGTAGCGATGACTTGTTGGTCGCTTTTCTTGACAACACCGAGAAGCTACCAACCGTGAACTTAGGCGCAAGCAACGAGTTAATTTTAACGAGCGACCTGACGCGGACAACACGGCTGCAGATGATGGTCGGTTTCAGGCGATTGAACGGCAAGTTTGAGCAGTCGAACATCGCTGAATTTACAATACGAGACTCGATCTTTACTGATGTTGAGACTGATCCGCCAGTATTGCCAGACCCGTCCGTGTACATACAATCAGGCACCGGGACTATAACGCATATTGAACACAAAGATGATGGTGTGTGGTGGTACATCAACGGCGAGTGGAAACACAGCAATGAATTGTTTGGTTCAGGTGGGTATGCAGGCAGTTTTGACTGGAGCGACATCCAAAACAAACCAGATGCTTTTACGCCGGCAGAACACAAGCACGATATAGAGGACATTACAAACGCCATACGGACAGTTAATGGTCAAGAACCGGATAAAGATGGCAATGTAGACACCTTCGAAGTTGACGAAACTTTGAGCTTCGCAAACAATAGGCTAGGCGTAAACACAACAGATAAGGTAATACCGGGTGACCTTAGACCCGTGACATCTGGTGGAGTAGATATCTTGATAACCAATATAAATAAAATATTAATAAAAATATAGGAGAAATAAAATGACACAATATGAGTTGATGAACAAACTGCTAAACGGGTTAATAAGCCTAAGGAACACGCTGAGAAGCCTTGGCGAGAGTTGGGGGTTTACCACGCCAACGGACACAATGGCGGAAGTTGTGGATAAGTTTAGCGCAATCCCAAACAATGGGGCAGTACAATTGCAAGTCAAAGAAAACGAAACAATCCCAATTCCTGATGGCTTACACAAGGGCGGAACTGTAACGGGCATAGAGGGCGGCGCAACGATCAACCTGCAACAAAGGAGCGTAACGCCTAGCAAATCAGAGCAAAATATTACACCGGCTGAAGGTTATATAGGGCTATCTGGCGTAAAAGTCTACCCAATACCTGCACAGTACCAAGATGTATCTAATACCACAGCACAAGCAGAGGGTGTTTTGCAAGGTGACCTGTTTACAAATGCACAAGGGCAAGTTATAGCGGGCACAATGCCAAACCGCGGAGCAATGGAGTTAACGCTTGACGGTCTGCTTGAAGACTACATAGAAATACCTGAAGGTTACCATAACGGCACTAGAGTTTATTTGGGTGACAGCATAGCAAAAGCACTAGCGGAAATCTAGAGGTGACGGCATGACACAAAACGCTGTAGAGAAAAATAGAATAAGTGCGAATGTTGAGCTATCCTACTCTATAGCGGGGGAAATGGGTGCTGATATGCCAACGAGCTTAAACAGCGCCAATTTACCTGTAACGATAGCATCTATACCGCAAGGCGCAAGATCAAGCCCTATATCGCGGTTTATAAACACCGTTGGTGCAGGGGTGCATATCAAAACTAATATACCTGCTACAACAGCAGGTTGGGTGCTTTGCAAATTTTACGGAGACAGCGAGCGCCTTGTTCGTGCCGTTGATACGCAGATTAGTTTTTATCATACAGCGGCAGGGTTGGCAACGTCGACACAAATGACGATGCTAAACAAAGGGTTGGAGTACAATCCTTTTTCGACATTCGTGGACACGGATAATACCTTATCCATTTATTTACCACACCACGAACAGCGAATAAGGGTGTTTGTTGAGGTCTATTGGGGCACGACAAGTACCGCGCTTAATATTGATCCCGGACTTACTAGGGCGGTCGATATCATCCGCGTCACAAACCCGATAACAACGGGCAATCAGTTTGTCAGATGTCCACTTGCAGGTGTAAGCAATACCGGAACAGGTCCGGTCGGTCGTACAGTCACACGCTTTGTGGCAACGCAAGACGGCACAGACGAAAGGCGCGGAAACAGTCGCGCAAACTCGTGTCAAACGGTAGCGCAAGCGCTTAACTTAATGGGTAACACAACCACAAATGGTGTGTTGACTATTAACAGATACGTAGCAGCACAACCACCTGTATATGCAGCAACAACCAATTTTGCGGTCGGAGAGTTAACCACAGGTGCAAATGGTTATGTATGGCGGCGCAGGGTGTCTGGTGCTGGAACAACACCAGCGCTAACGGAAGCAGCAACCGCCGTATGGGAATTTGTGCGAGATGCACAAACACGCTTACAGCCCGGTTGCACATGGCGCGGCACATACTCGACCGCAGCGGCAACAACCTATGCTTTGGGTGATGTGGTCACGTTTGCAACAGGACTACCTGCACCAAACAATATCATCACCTATGTTTGCATAGTTGCAATCGCAGGTAACAACAACGCACATACAAGACCGTCTGGAACACTAGCGCCTAACCGCAATTGGTGCCCAATTGGATTATATAATCCAGTAGTACCTGCAACGATAACAGCTGCAGGATTTAACACGATTACAATCAATAACACAGCGCCGATATTGAAAACAATCGTGCTTGGTAACTTAACGCTTACCGGATCTACATCCGCTATTGTAACAGCACCTATGGCGGTAAGCACGTTTACAGCAAACAACTGCGGTTCGTCAAATGTTTCCGCTGTATTTCATGCAAACTCGATTGCGGGACATAACACCGGGAGCATGGCTTTCACAACCACGGTTACAGGATCGCTTATAAGTCACACCGGCACAGGATTAGCGGCATATCGTGGAGCCTTAACAGTTACAACGGATAACCCAACTCGTGTAGCTATATCTGCCCGACACACAGAAATAATAATTTGCGGTGCAGCCTTTTTGTGGGGTAACAATCGCGGTGCAAGTGCTGCAGGAAATGTGGCGGCTACAAATACGGCTAACGCCATCAACCCACACGATGGGGGCAAAATACACTTTACGGGCGGAACAGGTACAGGCAACACAACACTCACGATGGGTGGCTGGGGCGGCGCATACATTTATGCAGGTCACGGCGGTGAGGTTAGGGTAAATAATCGCACACTTATAACGCAAGTAAGCGCTCCTGATATGCTTGCACAACCAGCAACGCTTGCAAGCAGATTCGCATTTCGCGCGGAAACCACAGGGTCGATTATACGTGGACAAAACCTTGCAACACTTACGCTTAACGGCTTGACAGAGTCAAGAGTAACAAACGGTCGACTATTTAACGAGCGCAACCCACAAGCCACTACTTTGCTATAGGGGGTACAATTATGATTTTATCTGCACATGGTGCAGTTGCAGAACTTGATAAACTGCGATTTAAATACGAAAATAACCTTGAGTTAGTTATGTATCTAACAGAGGCTATAGACGCAATTGAAGGATACTACCACGTGCATGAGGTCGAGGACGACGACCATTCACCCGAAATTGACGAGGATAGAGATGATGGGTTCATGTATCCGTATCAAATTTTGACGTATACAAATGCATTAGCACACGTCAAAGAAGTCCTACCTAAAAAGAGGGCTAAAAAATGAGCATACCACAACAAACAAACAGGATAAGAGCCAATGTTGCAGTAGCGCATATGGTGGTGGCAGAGATGGGTGGCGAGCAATTAACGCCCACAAGCGCCAACCTTGCACCGGCTATCTCATCAATACCGCAAGGATCAAGCTTAACAGGCTTTGATGGCGAACACATTGTCACGACTATCAGCGACAACGATGAGATTCAGGCAAAACTAATACCCGGCAGCATTACGGCATCCCAAATCCCAATATCCGCAACAACAGCCGCAAGGTTGGGTTTAACAGGTGCAAGCGTAACACCTATGGTTGCACCAAAAGTCGAAATTGCGCCCGAAACAGATGAGCTGTCAAAACTTAAGCAGGAATTACATGACTTAGACATGCAATCCACACCATATCTAAGACGGTCAATAGTCGGTACAGCAACGCCCGACGACATAAAAGCGTTGACGGCACTTGATAAAAAAGCCAACAGCTTACAAAAAATCATAAAAGCGAGGGAGAAGCAATGCAAAAAATAAGGAATGTTTTAAAGCACGCAACGTGCGTGTTAGCAACAATCGGTGCGATCTTAGTAGGGGTATCGCACATCTGGCAGATACCGCATATCTATCAGATAGGTCAAGTCATAGCGGTCATCGTTGGCGTACTTGGTACAGGTTGGCTGTGTGACAAGGCATACAAAAACTACTACTCGGACAAAAGCGTAAACGCAAGGTTAGCGTGCGAGGATTTAAAGACAGCCGGATATGATAAGGCTTTTATAAAAAAAGCAAAAAAGTATTGCAAGAAATCTAACATATACTTTGACGCAGATTTTTTTATTGAGAATTCGAACGGCTTAGATGACGGAGAGAGAGACGGAGGGCTGTACAGTGAACTTTACCATTAGAAACCCATCTCCCGCGCTACAGTTTAGAAGCAATCCGCAAAGGCGGGCATCTACAAGACGCATCATAGTGCACCACTATCACCATGAGACAGCCACACCGCAAGATGTACACAGATGGCATCTAAACAATGGTTGGATCGGCATAGGCTACCATTTTATGGTAGACATGGACGGCACAATCTGGCGTGGACGTGGTGAGTTAACAGTTGGTGCTCATGCAGGTGGTCATAACAATGACAGTATAGGTATAGCGTGTCAAGGTCGTTACGATGACAACACTCGCAATATGCCAGACGCACAATTCAACGCTATGGTTTGGCTGATACAACACCTTAGAGGCACACATGGCAACCTTACGCTACAGAGACACAGGGATGTGGGCTCAACGGCGTGTCCGGGCAGGCATTTCCCTTGGACAGAATTGCAGGGCTTGCGGTTTAGGGAGCAAGCAAGCACGCCCAACGCACCAACCCCCGAGGTAGGTCATAGAGTGCGTATCACGACCCAAAACTTACCGCTTAACGTAAGGGCGGGTGCAGGTACAAACCATGCGGTTATAGGCAGTGTTGCAAGACTGTCCGAGCATACAGTTGTCGAGTTGCGTAATGGTTGGTATAGACTACAGCAACTATTTGGCGGTAGACAGGGTTGGATATCAAGAGATTTTACGCAAAGGGTAACCGTTACGACTAACAGTTTTAGGGTACGTATCACAACAAGGGTGCTACCGCTTAACGTACGCTCTGGTGCTGGCACTGGTTACACAGTTCTGGCAACAGTGCCACGCAACTCGGAGCAAACCATTGTCGAGACCCGTAGCGGCTGGGGTAGGCTACAGAATACCTTTAACGGTAGGCAAGGTTGGGTATCGCTTGAGCATACCACAAGGATATAGTCGTGTGCTTGAGTGACATAATAGGCACAACCGAATGTTGCGGATGCGGTGAATGCGAATAAAGAATTAACGGTAGGTGACTTCGGTTGCCTACCTATTTTTTCGCCGTAAGCGAGTACAACCCCTCATAGAGCTCCGTGAGGGGGCTTTTGTTATTTACGTTTGCCGTTCGTTGTGATATTATGTAACAGTAAAGCGTTAGCAAAATTCGTTAGCAAAAAACATTGTATGAAACCTCAAGAATCGTGTACGAAACCTCAAGCTTATTGCACGTTCGTGCAATGTGTGACACGGTGCAAACCATTGCAACAAAAAGAAAAACCAGTAGTTGCAATAACTACTGGTCATGACCTTGCGTGGAGCGGGTGATGGGAATCGAACCCACGTAGCCAGCTTGGAAGGCTGGAGCGTTACCATTACGCAACACCCGCTTATCACTCACGCTTGCGAATTATACCAAATAATTGATAGAATGTAAAGTAAAATGGATGAAAAAATTAGAAAATTGAGGAGTCATACTTGCAAATGATTGAAATTACAGGGAAATATGCTTCTGCGAAAGTTTTTACAGATAACATTGAACCATCCGCATCCGGACAAATTCAGGCCATGTGTGACCAGAAGTTCATGGAGGGTACTAAAATACGTGTGATGCCTGATGTACATGCCGGAAAGGGCTGTACTATTGGAACGACTGGATGCTATATGAAAATTTTGGGCAAATAAAAAATGTCTTTGCGGAAAAAATAAATTTCAATGAATTGAATTTGTACAAAATTAAAACAGCAATTTATGTTGCAAAAGACCATACAAAATAAGTTGGAAGATTAAATTATTTCTTCCAACTTATCTTAGTGTACGTATAACGTGCATAAACTCAGTTAAAGAGTAAGGGACGACCACATCCTGCCTCAACAATAAACTTCATATCCCATATAATACGATGTTCATCATTAGAAAAATCTACAAGCCATATATAAAGTATATGCTGATAACAAATGTGTTCAAGCGGGAGTAAATCAAAGTTCATTATGCAACCACCACTGAATACTTGCCAACTTAAATTTGACGTCAAAATATCGAAATCGTCTGCACAATCTTCCACGAAAACTATATTTACGTTTTCATCCTGGAATCGTTCAAAAACTTCGGCGTTCGTCCAGTACTGTCTGGCAACAGGAATACCATCAGGGAGATTAGGTCCGGGTGCTACACCATCAATAAATAAAATACGTCGCAATATTGTAGGCACTTCTGACTCTAAACTTTCATTTATTGTTAAATGATAACTTACTTCATCCAACCTGTGTTGAAAATCATTCCAATCATAATGAATGCCAAACCCATCATCCACAATTTCTATTGGTGGGATATATTCATACAATGGTGTGAGCCCGAATCTGGTATAGGAACCACGAAAAAGAATGTCATAAAAGGCAAGAATGTTTTCTGATACAATTTCAATGCCCCACCTTTCGTTTCCAAAATATATCAACCCATCATCCCAGAGAATTCCATCATTAATAGATAATTGTTGCTCACTTTGATAACCTACACAATACTCTGTTTGAATGTTCTCCGGTGTAGTATGTGTAATCATTTCTGTTTCAAAAGCCTGTGAGCCTGAACCCATAAGTACACTTATTAGTAAAAAGATATTTATAGCTATTATAACCTTAAAAGTATTAATGAATCTCTTTTTCATACACAAAAACCTCAAAAACACAGACAACAGATGGCACAACTCTGAAGATTTCATTGTGTGTTAACATCGTCGACACGTGTTGTGACGATGCGAACATAGTGGCGCTATTCTACTACTACGTCCACATCCATTACGGTTAGTTACTCTATGAGCATTGGCAGAAATTGCTCGACAATTGGTACATCTATATCTTCCGTCTTGACACTCTAGCACACACACATTAACAGCATTAAAACGTGCGTACCCAAGAATTGGTTCCCATACATTTCTGGGTAAACTGCAACAAGTCAGCTGTCGTGTACCAACAATTTCCACGGTAACATTATCAAAAATAAACTCTGTTAAAATGTGTTCGTTTTCAAAGGCATCTTCTATTAAGCATAAATACATAAGATGGGATAATGCCATCCAGAAATAGTTCCTGCAATACAATCGTTCTTATTTCAGATTCCAACTCTGGAAAAATACGAAGCGTGTACGTTTGTTTGAAAAGTCCTTCCCTGTAATCCTCCCAATCAAATACACTAACATCGCCGATGGGAATGTTTTCACAACAGACCGAACAATCATGTTCACTTGGGTTAGACATACCTACTATAAATGGAATAACTAGTGCGAGAATAAGGATGAGACATATTAAACTTTGTATGAATTTACGCATATTTTCGCTTTCTATAGATTTGTTTACATAATATATATGCTTATTATGTCTGTCAAGAGATAATTTAAATATTTGTGAAAATTTACAAGAGTTTTGTATGTTATGTGAGAGATAATCACTACAAACCAAGTCTTCGCAGTGAAGACTTGGTTAAAAGAGCGTAACATTCACTCATCTTAAAGCTCCAAGTTCTTATAGAATATCATTAACTTAATTTTGGTCAATGCATACATATTGTGATATAATGTCAGTCAATCAAAGACAAAAAGAGGAGTCATACTTGCAAATGATTGAAATTACAGGGAAATATGCTTCTGCAAAAGTTTTTACAGATAACATTGAACCATCCGCATCCGGGCAAATTCAGGCCATGTGTGACCAAGAGTATATGAAAGGCAGCAAAATACGTGTGATGCCTGATGTACATGCCGGAAAGGGCTGTACTATTGGAACGACTTTGACTATTGATAAATATGTCGTGCCAAACATGGTCGGTGTAGATATAGGCTGTGGCATGGAAACGGTGAAGCTAAAAGAAAAGCGCTTAAATTTGCCTGATCTTGACAGCTATATTAGAAAGCAAATTCCATCGGGCAGGAATATTCGAGAGCGTCCTCATCGTAGTCATGGTAGAATTGACCTATCAAAGCTACACTGTGCGAATAAGGTGAACATTGGTCGTGCCATAGACAGTCTCGGTACACTAGGCGGCGGAAACCACTTCATAGAAGCCGGAAAAGACGACGATGGAGCGATCTATCTCGTCATACACAGTGGGAGTCGTAACATAGGTCTACAGGTTGCAGAATACTACCAGAAGATAGCATATGAGTCGGTTGGTGGACGCAGTCAAAAAGAAGTGCCATATGAAATGGCATATCTATCAGGAGATATGCTGGAAAATTATTTAAACGACATGGCAATAATGCAGCAATACGCAGTTCTCAATCGACAGATCATGAAAGAAGAAATATTGAGCAACATGAAGATCAAGGATGACGGTAGTTTTGCTACAATCCATAATTATATTGATCTGGATGCCATGATTCTTCGTAAAGGGGCAGTATCAGCTCAAAAAGGCGAACAGCTGTTAATTCCGATTAATATGCGCGATGGGAGCCTGCTTTGTACAGGTCTCGGTAATGCAGATTGGAACTACAGCGCTCCTCATGGTGCAGGTCGACTAATGAGCCGAACCCAGGCTGAGAATACTTTCACCCTAAATGCCTTTAAGAAAGAAATGGAGGGCATTTTTACAACCTCTGTTAATAAGGGTACACTAGATGAGTGTCCTATGGCGTATAAGCCAATAGAGGAGATTGTCGCGGCTATAACAGATACAGCAAAAATTGAGCATAGGATTCGTCCCATATATAACTTTAAGGCTGATGAGAGCTGGGGCGTCAACAGACGAAAAGCAGGAAAGGGCAGAAGATAATTTTTTTGTATACTAGCCAAGAGTGGAGTGGGTGTTGCCATAAGTGCCATTCCGTAAGCGTAACCATGGACGGTGGAGCGCGTTCATTATGCGCATGGATGCGCATTTGAACGTAGGAATGCACTTCTGGTAATACCCACTTCACTCGCAATGGAAGCATAATTACAAACAGAGAGACTAACTATTAAAAGTCAAGCATAAAATTAAAAAGATTAAAAAAAAGTTTAGTTTGTTAAAAAAGTGATTGCCAAGCAAAGCCCCTGTCGGAACTTTCAAAAAGAATTTGATTA
>Ga0123355_10001053_pt1 | contig 38219 bp, 35 predicted proteins | sample TergutEmb28metaG_3_FD_89872 | JGI IMG/M metagenome (GOLD analysis project Ga0123355, IMG submission 89872) | Embiratermes neotenicus P1 segment gut microbial communities from Petit-Saut dam, French Guiana - Emb289 P1 | ecosystem: Host-associated > Arthropoda: Insects > Digestive system > Gut ...
CTGGCAACAATATGGCAACAAAAAATCAGATAGCCCATAATCTATGGATAATATAAGCAATAGGAATACCACAAGCCATATCGCCTAAACAAAATTGTTTAGACTAAGGTTTGCGGTGTCGAGTTAATAATGTCGGAAATTTTGTGCATCCAGAAATATGTCTTCACACCGCTCTTTACCTCAGAGGCGTATCCACCTATCGTATCGTCAAAATACGGCACTTTGCTAAAGTATGGCACTCTGTTTTCATAATATTTTCAGAAAGCTGCCCCCAGTCAAGGGTCATGAAGAATGGGTGACTTTCAAATACATATAAAAAGCCATCATCGTTAAGGAGATGTTTTATGGTTTTACCCCACTGTTTTATATCCGGGAGCCAGCCAATTGCCCCTTCCGAAACGAATACGACATCATACTTTTCATTGTGCTTGCCCATAAGCTCCATAATGTCGGATTCAATAAAACTTGCATTGGAAACGCCTAAATCCTCCGCAAGCTTCTGGGCGTATAGGATATTATCCAAAACCAAGTCCACGCCTACAACACTTGCCCCCATCTTTGCCAACAAAATAGTGTCTGCGCCTGTGTTACATTGCAGATGAATAATTTTTTTGCCGTTTAAAAGGTGTTCATCAAGCTCGTTTGTAATGTGCTTGTTTAGTTTGTGTCTTCCTTCAAGCAAGGCTTTTTTGAAATAGGTATAATGTTCACGCGAAATTTGCCCCCATGCATGTTTGTTTAGTTCTATTTCCTTCACTAACAAAACCTCCCCCAATTTTTATACAATAGTATCACCTGATTTTTTGACTATGAAGATAAAGAACAATTATAATATGTGATATAATCATACCCAACAGAAGCATATCAATTTCCAGGAGGAAAATATGTACTATACAACAACGTACTCTTCACCAATAGGCATAATCACACTCGCCGGCGACGAAAGCAGCCTAATAGGCCTATGGAACGAAGGGCAGAAATACCACGGAGACAACATATTTAAAAACATGACAGAAAAAAACAACATCCCCATATTCATAAAAACAAAAAAATGGCTGGATAAATATTTTGCAGGAGAAAAACCAGCCATTAGTGAATTGCAAATAGCCCCTATAGGCACCCAGTTTAGGCAACAGATATGGGACATTTTATGTAAAATACCATACGGCAGCACTATTACTTACGGCGAAATAGCTAAAAAAATAGCGGCTGAAAATAACAAAAAAAGCATGTCTGGCCAAGCGGTTGGTGGTGCAGTTGGGCATAATCCTATTTCCATTATAATTCCATGTCACAGAGTTGTAGGTACAAGTGGTAGCTTGACAGGTTATGCTGGGGGGATACAGACAAAAATTAAATTGCTTGAGCTTGAAGGTGTTGATGTATCCGGTTTTTCTGTTCCAGCAAGAGGCACGGCTCTTTAAATAAATATAAAAACTCGTACAAGAAAGCGGCTCTGCCGCTTTTTCAATGAGTGTTACCCCAGCAACTCTAAAACTTCTTGTATGGTAGTATTCCCAGCCAAAACATGCCGCACCGCATTACGTTTAAACATACTACTTTCTCGTAACTCCACCGCAAACTCATACGGCACTTCACTCATTTTACGGTGCATTACTTCGTCAAAAACTATATACTCATAAACAGCTAGCCGTCCTTTGTACCCTGTATTGCCGCAACTATAACACCCGGCCCCTGCAAACACTTTTTCATCTTTCGAAATTTCTAGAACATTCGCCTGTTGCAAAGTTAACTCTGCCGGGGTAATACAACTAGAGCATATCCGCCGCACTAACCGCTGAGATATCACGCCGCTAAGTGCAGCTGCAAACAAATACGGCTCAATCCCCATATCAATAAGCCGCTCTACTACCCCCGCGGCGTCGTTTGTGTGTATTGTGCACAGCACAACATGGCCTGTTGTGGCGGCTTGTATAGCTATGCGTGCAGTTTCTTCGTCACGTATTTCGCCAATCATTATAATATCTGGGTCTTGGCGCAAAATATGCCTTAGCGCATTGGCAAATGATACCCCTACCGCTTGCTCTACATTAACGTGGCTTACTCCTATTATTGGGCTTTCCACAGGGTCTTCAACAGTAATTATGTTTTTGCCTTCGCTGTTTAGTTCCGTCATAAATTTATTTAGCGTTGTGGACTTACCACTCCCTGTTGGGCCTGTAATAAAAATTGCCCCATACGGCCTATGAAATAGGTGAGTAAGAGCCTCAAGGTCATTAGGGAAAAAGCCAAGATCTTCTTTTGTAAGCAGTCTGGTTTGGTCGTATAGCATGCGAAGCACCGCTTTTTCTCCAAAAGCGGTTGGTAAAGTGCTTAAGCGGAACTCAATTTTTTCCCCATGCAGCTCCATGCTAAAACGCCCGTCTTGAGGGCGTCTTTTTTCTGCAATATCAACATTTCCCATAATTTTAAGCCGGGAGATTACATTTGGTAACAGAGAAATATTTACAGAATTGTATGTACGCAAAACTCCGCCTATGCGGCAGCGGGTACGCAATCGGTTACCATAAGGCTCAATATGTATGTCGCTTGCACGGTTTAGTATGCCAATTTCTAAAATAGAATCTATAACACGCACAGCAGGAGCAGAAGAGATTTCCGCCAATAGCTCAGGATCTTGTATGTCTGTACGTTTGCTAAGTTGGGCATCTACTAAAAATTGCGATGCAATTATGCTTACAGCATCTGTTGCAAGCAGGTTGTTAATTTGCAGACGAATATTTTCTGCATGTGCAAAAACAGGCACAATAAACATGCCCGTTAAGTCAGTCAAACTTGTTATTAATTCTATTATCAGGCTCTACCATTGCAACCCATAAACGGTCATTTTCATGTTTTATAGGTAGCACCTGAAATTTTGATGCATATTCATGCCCCAGCAATTTTGCGGCATTTACGTCAATATCCGAAAATGTTAGTGGTGTCATTTATAGGCTCCCTCATGTAGTATGTTGAAAATTGCCTCAAGCTTTGCCTACAACACACCAAGAGCTACGCATTGTGGCCTAGCTTTTGCACTGTTTCAACAAGTATTATATCTATCCAACATAGTAACGCCCTTCGGAGTTCAGCAGTTTTAGATTACAGAAATTAAACAGGAATGGCTCTTCTTGTTAGAAGAGACCTATTCCACATTATCTAGAATGCTAGCAATTGCCTCATTATCTGCGGAGGCGGTTTTTCGCATGCCTACTATGCCTTTTATCGTATAGGTTAAAACTTCTAACTCTGCTTCTGAAAGGTGGGAAATTAATGCCTCTACTTTTTGACGTTGGATATTTGAGTTGCTTTTATCCTTGTTTTTATCTGCCACCCGTCTTTCCCTTGCAGATATTGCCTTGCTCGGTGTGGAAAACAGGTGGTCTATAGTAACATTAAAAGCCTTAACAATTTTTTCTATTGTGACAGATGTCGCTCCTCTTTCGCCACGCTCTATCAAGCCTAGGTGGGAGACTGTTAAATCAATTATTTCTGCAAGCTCTTCTCTGGTAATTCTTCTTACTTCTCGTTCCCTGCGAATATTTTCACCTATTGTTTTATCCAAGCGCATTTTATCGTTTTTCATCCGTCCTCTTTCCATTATAACAAGCCCTCCTTAATATTTTTTCTATCAAATTTCCAATTTGGTAAATTGACAGTATTTTAAATTGAGAGACTTCATGTATGGAAGTCACTTGTTGTATAGACTTGTACACCCAATTTGAACTATTGAACAACAACCTCAAATATTTGTTTTGTTTGGTATTTTGTGATATATTAAGTCTTAGAATATATCTTAGAATCTGTCAAAACTGACTTATAGCAAAAGATTCTTATATGAAGGTGCGTTCTATGACAAATAAAACTAAATCTGCGTCCACCGCAAGCGGTAGCAAAGATACGAAAGAGACAACTACGGACAGAAGTAAGCACAGTAGTCCGTCAGCAAGCAGCAGTTCAACCGCAATAAGAAAAGAAGTAAAATATCTTGGGCTTGCGGCATTTGGGCTCTTGTTACTGCTGTCTGTATTTATCACAGACAGCCTTGGTTTCATAGGCAGTTTTTTTAGAAATTTACTTCTTGGCCTGTTTGGCCTGGGGGGGATTTTTTTACCAGCAGTAGTTATTTCTTATGCTGTGCTTGGGCTGATTTCCAAAAAGGTTAATGTGCCTTTATGGCGCAGCCTTATTTTAGTATGGATTTTTTTAGCTTGGCTATACGTTATTGTAGACCCTGTGGGAGACAATTACTATACGGCCTTTGAATATTTAGGGGCTGTGTACCGTACCGGGCATTTGGCGGCAGGCGGAGTTGTTGGAGCAATTTTAGGTGGCTTAGTTCAGTCTTTTGCCGCACGTGTTGGAGCAATTGTAATTTTTAGTTTTGCAATTATTGGCCTGCTTGTTAACATAACCAATCGCTCGTTTGTAAAGCTTGTGGAAGGTGGGGTAGACAAAGCCCGCCATATGTACGATGAAAGAAAGTCCCGCCGTTACGAAGAGGAAGAAGATGATGAGGAAATTAGCTATAAAAAAACCGATTTGCAAGTAGATGCTCCAAAACGAGTAACACCTCAGAGTAAAATAATGCGTAAAAAGCCGGCAAACGAATTACGGCCGCTTGCAACACGCAAACCAAAAGAGCAAATCGGCAAGAGGGCGGAACTTATAGACATAGATCCAAATGAACAGTATGACGACGACTATACTGTTTTGTTGGTGCAGGAAGAATTGGAAGCAAATAATAGTAATGAAGAAATTCCGCCGAAAGAGATTCCGCCATTTTTGCAGCCTAAAAAAAGAGAATCTGGAAAAGAGGCCGAGCCCCAAATTCGTATGTCAGGCATTGATAGTAGGGAAGAAGAGCCAGCGCGGCCTGATACTGTTGCAAAACCGACGTTAGTAAAACCACTGCAACTAAAGGAAGAAATTTTAGTAGACTATGTATATGAGCCGGATGCAACCGGAAGGATAATGCCTGACGAGAATGATGATGAGTTTTCGGAAATGAATGCTGGCCCTGTTGTAAGGGGCTTGGTAGACAACGCCTCCCCATCTGTCCCTCCACTATTCGAATATGATGAAGACACGGACCCAGCAGAATATGACGAATACGCACACATAGCTTCTGCTACTGCGCAGCAGCCAGCAGAACACAGTTATGAAGATTTTGTACTGCCATCCATAGAACTGCTTACAAAAAACACAAAGTCTGAATCTAATACAGAATCTCGTACACAAGTTCTGCAGAACACCCAAATATTAGAGGAAACTCTCCGCAGTTTTCGTGTAGAGGCAAAAGTTGTAGCAGTTAGCGTAGGCCCAACTGTTACACGATACGATCTTGCTCCAGGGCCTGGCGTTAAAGTAAGCTCTATTGCCAATCTTTCCAATGATTTAGCGCTAAGCCTTGCGGCGCAAGGTATACGCATAGAAGCTCCCATCCCCGGCAAGTCTGCAGTGGGTATAGAAATACCAAATAAGGAGCCTCGGGGAGTTTTTCTCCGGGAAATTTTGGAGCACAGTCGTTTTGAAAACTTCCCGTCCAAGCTGGCATTTGCGGTGGGGCAAGACATTGCGGGCGAGCCCGTAGTTGCAGACGTAGCAGATATGCCACACTTGCTTATCGCTGGTGCAACAGGTGCAGGTAAAAGTGTATGTATAAACACGCTTATAGCCGGCTTATTGTATAAATCCCGCCCGGACGAGGTTAAACTCTTAATGATAGATCCTAAAGTTGTAGAGCTTAGCGTATACAACGGCATACCGCATTTACTCATTCCTGTTGTTACGGATCCGAAAAAGGCATCGGGTGCATTAAACTGGGCAGTGCAGGAAATGGAAAGCCGCTATAACTCCTTTGCAGAAACCGGCTGCAGAGACTTAAAAGGCTACAACCGTTATTTGACAGAACAAGCAAGCGAAACACAACCTCTACCGCAAATTGTTATAATAATAGACGAATTGGCCGATTTAATGATGACATGCAAAGGCGAAGTTGAAGAAGCTATTTGCCGCCTTGCCCAAAAAGCCCGTGCTGCGGGTATTCATTTAATTGTTGCAACTCAGCGGCCTTCTGTAGACGTTATTACGGGGCTTATAAAGGCGAATATTCCGTCTCGCTTGGCTTTTGCTGTGTCTTCTGGTACAGACAGCCGTACTGTTTTAGATATGCAAGGTGCGGAAAAACTTCTTGGCAGAGGAGACATGCTATTCCTGCCAAGGGGGCAGAACAAGCCCATTCGTGTACAAGGCGGCTTTATTTCCGATAAGGAAGTAGAAAATTTAGTTGCGTTCTTAAAGGCTCAAGCACCGGTAACACATACAACAGAAATGATTCAGCAAGTAACCATGCCCGGGAAGGCCAACGTTGAAGGGGAAGTGGATGAATTCTTCCATGATGCTGTGGACTTTTTGCTTGTGAAAGGCAAGGCGTCTACAAGCATGCTGCAGCGGCAGTTCAGAATTGGCTACAATCGTGCATCTCGTTTGATGGAAGACTTGGAAACACGTGGTATAGTTGGCCCGGAAGACGGTGTAAAACCACGTAAAGTAACTATTACACGTGAAGAGTACCGGGAGATTTATGGTGATAGGTAAGGCAATTGATGGCAAGGCTCATGCAGCTGCTATACGGGCGCAGGTTAAGGAGCGTATTGCTAATTGCAAAACCCCTCCGCATTTGGCTGTAATTCTTGTCGGAGAAAACCCTGCTTCAATGCTGTATATCACAAATAAAAAAAAAGCTTGCGAAGAAATTGGCATAAAATTTAGCCTATATACCCTTGCAAAAGATGTTCCTGAAGAAGTTGTACTGGAAACGGTAAATAAGTTAAACGCAAACAATGCAATTCACGGTATATTAACGCAACAGCCTTTCCCAAAACATATTTGTAAAGAAAACATTGTGAGAGCCATTCTCCCAGAAAAAGATGTAGATTGCTTACATCCTTTTAATTTAGGACTTGTAGCGCAGGGCATCCCCACGTTTTGTCCTTGCACTCCTAGCGGAGTTATAACCCTGCTAAAGTGGGAGGGTGTAACTATTTCCGGCAAGCATGCGGTTATCATTGGCCGCAGCGATATTGTAGGCAAGCCATTGGCATTTATGCTGTTAAATGAAAATGCCACTGTTACCATTTGTCACAGTAAGACTCGAAACCTAGCAGAAATTTGTCGCTATGCTGATATACTTGTAGCAGCAGCTGGGCAGCCCAAACTTGTGACTGCAAATTACGTAAAAGATGGTGCTGTTGTAATAGATACAGGCATAAACCGTAAAAATGGTGTGCTTTGCGGCGATGTGGACTTTGAGAGCGTAATTAGCAAAGCGGCATATATTACTCCCGTGCCTGGAGGTGTTGGGCCAATGACCATTGCAATATTAATGGAAAACTGCGTTAAAGCTTGGGAGCTGCAAACAATAGGAGTAAAAAATAAAATCCAGTTGGTTACTAATAGTAACCAACTGACCAGCGAGGATAACAATGTCTAACGTATACCTAGTATCCCTAGGCTGTGACAAAAACCGTGTAGATGGTGAAACCATGGTTGGCACATTACGCAGAGCAGGTTACAACGTAGTAAACGATCCGGCAGAGGGGCAAGTCATTATTGTAAACACATGCGGATTTATCAAAGATGCGGTACAGGAAAGTATAGACCTTATTTTAGAACTTTCGGAATATAAAACAGATGGCAGTGGGAGTTGTCGTGGGTTAATCGTTGTAGGTTGCATGGCACAGCGGTATAATGCAGAAATATTAGAATCCATTCCTGAAGTCGATATTCTTGTTGGTGTTGGAGAATATGAAAATATCGCCAATGTAGTGGAAGGGTTGATTGGCGCACCTTTGCATAGCCTAGACCAAAATAGTGAGTTCGCCCGTATTGCTGCCAGGGCGGATGACATTACCCCGCATATAGCATATATAAAAATAGCAGAGGGCTGTGATAACCACTGCACCTACTGCACAATCCCATCCATAAGAGGGCCATACAAGAGCCAGCCGATGGAGTATATATTAGAAGAAAGCCGTCAACTTGTTAAGGCAGGCGCAAAAGAGTTGGTATTAGTAGCACAAGACACCACCCTTTACGGCACAGATATTTATGGAGAAAAAAAGTTGCCGGAACTTTTGCGCAAACTTGCACAAACATCCGGTGCAACATGGATTAGACTCATGTATGCATACCCAGAGCATATAACGGAAGAGCTTGTTAACACAATGGCAGAACTGCCGCAAGTTTGCAAGTATATAGATATGCCAATTCAGCATAGCGAAAATATTATGTTGCGTTCCATGGGGCGGGGCGGTAACCAACAACTTAGCAAAACAAGACTTATTGAAACAATAGCGTTGCTGCGGGAAAAAATGCCAGGCATTGCAATACGCACAACTTTAATTGTTGGCTTCCCTTGTGAAACAACGGATAATTTTTACAACATGTTAAAATTTGTACAGGATATGAAATTTGACAGGCTTGGGGTATTCCCATATTCCAGAGAAGAAGGTACACCAGCCGCAACCATGGATAAGCAAGTTAAGGAAAGTACAAAAATTAAACGCATGGAGCACATTATGGATGCTCAGCAAAGTATTCACTTTGAAAAACAGCGTTCTTTGGTGGGTGAAGTTTTGCCTGTTATGGTAGATTCGCATACAAAGGGCGAATACATGGGGCGCACCCAATGGGACGCATACGAAGTAGATTCTATCGTAACTTTTACATCTGAAGAAGAACTAGTGCAGGGCGACATATATCCGGTACAAATACTTGGTGCAGACCAATACGATTTAAGGGGCAGACATGAACCTACCAAATAAAATTACACTGGCCAGAATTTCGCTGATTCCAATATTTTTGGTTGTATACCTGGCGCAGCCATTTCATGAAATTGTAAACATGTGGCTTGCACTTGTGATTTTTGTTATTGCTGCAAGTACAGACGCATTGGACGGTTATTATGCGCGGAAGTTAAAGCTAGTGTCTAACTTTGGCAAGCTCATAGACCCTTTGGCAGATAAAATGTTGGTGTGTTCGGTTTTGGTGGCGTTTACAGCCACGGGTTTAATACCGGCTTGGGCTACAATTTTAATTATTGTTCGAGAATTTTATATTTCCGGCGTTAGGCAGCTTGCATTAGAACAAAATGTGGTAATGGCGGCAACTGGGCTTGGAAAGGTTAAAACAACATTCCAGATTACACTTATTGTTTATGTGATTTTGCCACCGCCGTTTGATTTTTTTATTTTTGAACCTATATCAATTGCACTTATTATAGTTACTGTTGTGTTTACGCTATGGTCTGGGCTGGACTATACTACCAAAAACCTACACGTATTTAAGAATAAGGGGAATTAGTTTATGACAGCAGAAATTTTAAGCGTAGGAACAGAGTTATTACTAGGTAATATTGTAGATACAAACGCCGCCTTTTTATCGCAGGAACTGGCAGGGCTTGGGGTTTCCGTTTTCCGCCAAACCACAGTTGGGGATAATCATGGGCGGCTTTTTAATGCGTTAAAAAGTACATTTCTAAATGCGGATGTTGCAATAATTTCTGGCGGACTTGGGCCAACGCAGGACGATATAACAAAAGCAGTTGCGGCAGAATATTTTGGGCGAGAGTTGTTTTTGCACGAAGAATCTCTTGAACGTATAAGAAAGCGATTTGCCATACGCGGCCGCAACTTGCCAGAAAACTCTGACCGTAATGCAATTATACCGGAGGGTTCTCAAGTGCTGCCTAACGATTTTGGTAGTGCGCCTGGGGTTATTTTAACGTCCGCAGACGAGAAGAAAACACTAATTCTTTTACCCGGACCACCATCGGAAATGCTCCCCATGTTTACGAATTATGTTGCACCATACTTGCAACAGAGAAGTGGAAAAATATTTGTATCCCGCACGTTAAAAATAATTGGCATTGGGGAAAGCCAAGTAGAAACAATGTTAATTGACTTAATTTCCGCCCAAACAAACCCAACAATTGCACCATACGCAAAAATTGGAGATGTTCACGTGCGTATAACGGCGGCGGCGGAAAATAAAGAAGATGCGGAGTGTTTGATTGCCCCACTCGCCGCAGAAGTTAACAAACGGTTATCACCGCATATTTATAGCGAGGACGACCGTACCTTGCCAGAAATTGTTATAGCGCTTCTGGATAAGCAAAGCCATACCTTATCTGTTGCAGAGTCTTGCACTGGCGGGTTAATTATGTCGGAGTTGGTATCTGTTGCGGGCTGTTCGTCCGTTATTTGGGAAGGGTTATGTACTTATTCAAATGAAGCAAAAACAACACGTCTTGGCGTGGACACAGGCTTAATAGCAAAATACGGGGCAGTTAGTGCAGAAGTTGCCGCCGCTATGGCAGAAGGTGTTGCAAAAACCGCGGGTACCACCATTGGCCTGTCTACTACAGGCATTGCAGGCCCCGGTGGCGGCACAGAAGAAAAACCTGTCGGGGTGGTTTATGTAGGGTTATGCATAAACGGCAAAACCGAAACTGCAAGATTCAATACAATAGGTAGCCGTAACGAAATAAGATTGCGCGCAACTAATCTAGCCATTGACATGTTGCGTAGGCAGTTGGAGGCAGGCCGTTAAATTTAACATCACATGCCCTAACTTTAATCTTGGGTTGTGGCTGCCGGTGTTGTAAGTGTTATATTAAATTAGTGTGCTTGTTACTTGGCCGATTAAATATAATTGGTTACGGAGTAAACAAGAAAGCGGCTCCGCCGCTTTTTTTCATACAGTCGTGAAGCACCGTGCCGCAAGGCACGGACAGGAAAATGCGGAGCAGTTTCCCAGCACATGGAAAAACCAACTGGTTGTATTTTACGACCAGTTGGTTTTGTATTACATATAAACTCATAAAATATCTTAAGGCTTTGCTTTGGTCTGTTTTAAATTAATTCACAATGGCTAAAAAATTATGAAGCATAGCTGCCAACTCTGCCCTTATTGCATTGCCTTGAAGCTCTAACTGTAAAGAGGGCGGCTCGGCACCAACAAAATTGGCATAATTACTAAGGAGTAAAGTCAAATGCGATCTTGTGATATATTGGCCTGGACGGAATGTATTGTCTCCAAAGCCAGAGACTAAACCATTTTCGTATGCCCATGTTATAGCATCTTCATACCACCGCCCACTTGCCACATCGCTAAAACTCGTACCTGCCCCTACAATAGTTGGCTCTTCTTGCATGTTGAAAAGCACTTGGGCAACCATGCCTCTTGTTACCGGCGAATAAGGGCTGAATCGGCCATGGGCTATACCAACCATAAGCCTATGTTGGTAAACAAATGCTATATCCCTATAAAACCAGTCGGACGGGTTTATATCAAAAAAAGGAACCGGAGGCATAACATATACACGGATAGGATCGCTCTCCCCAATTAGCCTATTTTCGATATAGATACGCAATGTCCAATTGCCTTCGTGTCCTTCGTTAGCATAGAAAACACGCAAGTTGCTGCGTATAATATCACTTGTCAACTGGTTAGGGTCGAAAGGGTTTATCCCATAATGACGCAAGCTTCTAATATCAAATTCTTGATAGAATTCTCCGTCTATCACCCAGTCGAGCCGTGCAGCAGAAAATTGGGATAAACCTGTTTCAAGTGCTACTAAGTCAATTATTGTCTCGATTACAGGGGCAAAGTGAGGCTCCCCACTTGCTAATACCACTGTGTCCGAAAGCATGTTAAAGCTAACTTCTACCTCTTCCAAGTTATGTGGCTGAACAGGCAAAACCGTAACTCTGATGGGATCGCTTTCGCCTATAAGTTGCCCTGCAATGTAAACACGCAAGGTCCAATCTCCTGCGTCTTGCATATCAATATTCACAAAACTCATAGCGGGTCCCAAAAAAGAAGTTGATAATTGTTGTGAATTTGTAGGATTTATTTCTCTAGTGTGCAAACTATAAATTAGGGGGCTAGCAGTTGGTTTTCCGTTTATATACCATTGTACATGCACCGCTGTACGTGGTGTTAATCCGGTGTTGATTGATGCCAAATCAATCATGTATTCCATTTTACTGTAAAGAGGGTCTCCTGCGAACAAAACTATTTCATCGTTAAAAATGTTGAAAGCTACCTTAACTTGCTCAAGATTAAAAGGCTGAGCAGGAACGACATTTATTCTTACAGGCTCACTTGCCCCAATAAAATGTTCTGCTATATATACACGTATATGCCAGTCGCCATCATATGTCATGCCAGATGGAGGAGCCATTGCCAAAGGATAGCTAGCAAGTTTGTTAGCATCTGAGGGGTCAACTCCAAAACCTCCTAATGTGGTGTGCGTAGACCAAGACGTGTTTACCCCATTATGATACCATACTGCCCACATTTCAGAATCAGGGGTAAAGCCTGTGTTTGTAGACACCAAATCTACTGTAAATGTTATCACATCGCTCTGAGCTAATGTTTCCGCTTCTGTTATAGTTATCTCCGCTTCCGGTATATGAAAAGTAACGTCTACCAAGCCGGGATTAACACTGCTTACTGCCTGCACATTTTCTGTAACTACTCTTGCCATTACAAACACAATACAACTTGCGAAAAACAAAGATAAAAGCTTGTGTTTAATTTTCATTAGAACTACCTCCTGGTCAATGTCTTATTTTTTTATTACATATGTACATGTTACCATAGCTAAGAAAAAATAGCACGAGAAAGCGACTCTGCCGCTTTTTCTCCGACAGGAGTAGCGGTTCGCCGGAGGCGAACTAGCGATTGCAGCGAAATTGCAAAGCAATTTCTTAGCATTAAAAAAACAGCACCTTTTTAGGGGGGCTGATTTAACAGATTATTCTCTTATTTACCCACGGTCGTTAGGCAGCCGTATACCACGTCTTGCAAACAACCCATCAGCCATAACAGGGGTAGTATCTGCCCCTCCGGCTGCAATAATTTCCACAGTATTAACAAAACTATCTACTTCTTCAAAACTTGTATATATCCCAAAACTAACCCGCACCATTCCCGCTTGCGAACACCCCCCAAACGCCAAGCTGCCATAATTTTTCAGCAGCCTGTTAACATAAGGATGGGAACAAAACTTCCCCTGGCGCACCGCAATTGCACTATGCTCTGCCAAAAAGCCGGAAACATAATCTCCGGTGAATCTCCCTATATTAAAGACAATTATCCCAACCCTATCGCCGTAATACACATTATCGCCATATAGATGTATCTCATGCTTTCCAGAAATTTTTGTTAAGCCACTAATAGCTCTTTCCGTCAATTGCGCTTCATGGTTTTGTACATAATCAAAACCAATATCTTTTAATATTTCCATAGACTTTAGCATTCCAACAACGCCGGGGTAGTTGGGGGAGCCTGCTTCATACAAATCCGGTAAGGGGGCAAAGTCTACATTGTAATCATAAACAGCACTAACCATACCGCCCCCAAAAAAGCGTGGCTTGTGTTTACTAAGAACATCTGTTAGCCCAATAACCACCCCGCCACCAAACGGAGAATACATTTTATGTGCGGAAAATACAAAGAAATCAATATTTTCATCCGACTCATTTCCCAACATATTAAACTCACGGTGCGCAACTATTTGGGCACCGTCTACAATAATTTTTGCACCATGGCGGTGGGCAATTTTTGCAATCATGTGTACATCATTTACATACCCTGTAACATTCGAAGCCGCCGTTACGCAAACATATTTAACATTTCTATTTTCCTGTAGCAAACGCTCTATATCCCACACATTAAGGCGACCCAATTCGTTTACGTCTGCATAAAAAATATTGTTAACGCCAAGGCGCACACGCCACGGTAAATCATTTGCATGGTGTTCCATACGGGTGCAGATAACAGACATATCCTGCTTGCAGTCCTCAATTAATGCAGATGCGAGTTTATTTATCCCGTCGGTAGTGCTGTTTGTATATATGACAGTATACATGTCATCGTCAGGCGGAAGACCAACAAATGCCTTGACTGCCTCCCGTCCCTTTTCGTAAACTTCGCTTGTAAATACAGATTTCTGCCCTGTCCCCCTCCCAATAGAGCCGTACAATTGCAGTTTATCATATATTTCTGATACAACCGCTTTAAAAGGTGGTGTTGTGGCTGCATTGTCTAAGTTAATTGCAGGGGAACTCCCTTTAACCGGCACATCCAGCCCGTGTATCATTTTTCGAATATCTTCCGGCGTATAAACCTTACTATTGGCTGTGGTTGACATGCTGTACCTCCGATAAATAAATCTTGTCTTGTATTTTATGAATGATGTGGAAAACTGTGAAAACGAAAATGCCCTAATTGCGTTGTTATTATTTGTATGGTATAATTGTTCGCAATTAAATATAAACCGTTGATTAAGAGTAGTAATCATAGTGACGTAATTACAGAGAGCCACAGGTGGTGCGATTGTGGCATTACAGCTATGACGAATGGACTTATGAGGGCAACCCGAAAGTATATTAGGCGTTGACGAAAAATCCCAGTCGTTACATGGGAAACGCATGATAGTGCGTATGTTCACTAAGGTGGCTTGCAGATTACTTCTGTCCTTATATGGGTGGGAGTTTTTTTATATGCTAGGAAATATCTCTGCAATTTCGTTGCTACCTGTCTGAGAAAAAGCGGCAGGGCCGCTTTGAATCCAGCAAAGAGGAGAGGTTTTCATGAAAAAGAGAATGATAACAGGCGTTCAGCCAACAGGGTGCTTTACCCTTGCAAACTACATCGGTGCTATAAAGAACTTTGTTAAATTACAATCCGAGCACGAGTCGTATATTTTTATTGCAGACCTACATGGTATAACTTCATACCAAGAACCGCGTAAAATCCATAATACCATTCTAGATTTGGCAGCTCTTTATATAGCATGCGGAGTGGATACAAAACACACAAACTTTTTTGTTCAAAGTGATGTAAACGAACACAGTGCCTTAGGATATCTAATTGCTTTCCAATGCAGAATTGGGGAATTAAGCAGAATGACACAGTACAAGTCAAAGTCCGAAACGATGGGAAATAGAGGCATAGATTTAGGCTTATTTATTTACCCCACACTTATGGCAGCAGACATTCTGCTGTATGATGCCGCAGTAGTGCCCGTAGGCGATGACCAGAGGCAGCATATCGAAATGACAAGGGACTTGGGCGAACGGTTTAATAAAAGATATGGTGATACTTTCATACTGCCCGATTACTACATCCCCAAAGTGGGGGCAAGAATATTAAATTTACAAAACCCTATGGAGAAAATGAGTAAATCTGCCCCTGTGGATGACAAAGGCACATTATTTATATTAGATAACATGGCTATAACAAAAAAGAAAATTATGAGCGCAGTTACCGATAGCGAAAGCATCGTCCGTTTTGATTTGGAAAACAAACCAGGCGTATCAAACTTAATCACCCTCATGTCTGTTGTTAATGATACCAGCATACAGGATATAGAACAGAAATATGCAAACGCCAATTATGGTTCATTTAAAAAAGATGTTGCCGAAGCTGTGAGCGAGTTTATTTTACCAATTCAGAAAAAATTCAATTACTACAGAAACAGTAACGAACTGTTGGAAATTTTGGAAAAAGGCAGAGTTGCAGCAACATTTGTTGCAGAGAGTAAGCTAAAAATCGTAAGAGAAAAAATGGGCATACACAAATAATGACTACAATATGGACACCTCTCTAATTTTTGCTTTACACAGCCCAAAAAATATGCTAGTATATACTGAGTTATATAGTAACCGCACGATATAGGGCTAATATTATTTAGAAAGTGGCAATTCGCCCGCCCTATTTGGCGTGTACTTCCATTTTAATTTAAACTGGTGGTAAACTATTTGCGTTTACCATCAACTCACACAACCAGGGAGGTGTAAGTATGTACGCAATTATCGAAACCGGTGGCAAGCAATACAAAGTGCAAGCGGGTGACATTATTACAGTAGAAAAACTTGGCGCAGACGCCGGTACTTCTTTTACATTTGAGAAAGTGCTTAGCATTTTAGATGGCGAAAATTCTGTTTTTGGCACCCCAACCGTTAAAGGCGCAACCGTAACGGCTCAAGTTCTGGGCGACGGCAAAGCAAAAAAAGTTATCGTTTACAAGTACAAAGCCAAAAAAGGCTTTCACAAGAAAAAAGGCCATCGTCAACCTTTTACCCAACTAAAAATTGAAGCTGTAAACGCATAATGATAAATGCGACAATTCTTCATAATAATGAAGGGATGGCTGTGGGTTTTACGATAAAATCTCATGGCGACCCAATTGTATGCTCTGCTGTGTCGATGTTGGTAATAAATACGGTAAATAGCATACAAAAGCTAACAGCCATTACAGAAGAAGATTACTATCTCAAGTGTAATGAAGGAGGCTTTATAGGCTTTGCATTAAGGCGGTCTAGTCTGCGTAATGCAGGGGCGGGGATACTACTAGATGCATTAGTAATTGGCCTTGACAGCGTTAGCGAACAATACCCAAAAGATATTAATTTTGACACAAGACACGTTTCAAAATAGAAAGTGAAGTGAGTGACATGATTTTAAATTTATCGTTCTTCGCCAGTAAAAAAGGCGTAGGTTCTTCTAAAAACGGCCGAGACTCAAACTCTAAACGCTTGGGTGCAAAACGTGCAGACGGTCAGTTTGTTCTTGCTGGCAATATCTTGTACACACAAAAAGGTACAAGAATTCACCCAGGTAACAATGTTGGCCGTGGCTCTAACGACAACCTGTTTGCATTGGTAGACGGTGTTGTCCGTTTCGAGCGCAAAGGCCGCGACAAGAAAAAAGTTTCTGTTTACCCAAGGGTGGCAGAGGCGTAAGATTTTTTATTTAGCCCTCACGTGCCATTGTACAAATGTACAGTGGCACTTTTTTAAAACTCTGCCTAGTAAAACCCATGGCAACGCCTACAACAGGCGTTTCCTGTAATGTATAGCGAGGACGCACAACTAGGATTCACTCCCGGCCATGCGGCGGGATTCGGGGTAGAACTCTAATAAAATCAAAGGAGAATGAACAATGACAACTAAAAAACTGATGGACGCAGCGCTAGAACTTGCAGGCCTACAAGAAATGCCTCAAGACTGTGACATTGTTGTCCCAAGCGACAACATCAAAAAAGTACTTATGGGTGTGGACATGGACACCGCCGAACTACTGCTGGCAAAAGAATTAGGCTACGACTGCGTAGTTAGCCACCACCCAAAAAACACAAACCCAGACATGTTAAAACTGATGGAAAAAGCCCATATTACCAAGTTAGCAACTTTGGGTATACCAAAAAACAAATCACAAAAGGCAATAAAATCAAAGCTGGAAGAACTTGACTACGGCAGACATGTTTCCAACTCCCGCAGAAGTGAATCTGCTGCTAAACTAATGAACATGGCATACCTTTCCCTTCATACTCCAGCGGACATGATTGGCGAAGCTATTGTTCAAAAACATTTAGACGAAAAATTTGCAAATAACCCAGACACCAATCTGGATGACGTTTTAAAAGCGTTAGAAGAACTTGGCGAATACAAAAACTCTGCCCGTAAGCCGGTTATACGAGTTGGCAGCAAAGATAGTTTTGCAGGTAAAATTTATGTACTAATGTCTGGCTTAACAGGCCCGGGTGCCGCTGTATTAAAGCAATATTTTGAGGGCGGCGTTGGCACATTGGTAATGATGCATATCCCAGAAAAAGACGCAAAAGAACTAAGAGAGCATGGTGTTGGTAATGTTGTTATTGCAGGCCATATGTCCAGCGACTCCCTTGGAATGAACAAAATTGCAGATAAGTGGAGAGAAATGGGCGTTGAGGTTACAATGATGTCCGGTGTAGTAGAAGCCTAATTTTTAGACCATATAGAAAATGGCTTTGCGACATGCTTTATATAGAGTAATTTTTCGCTAAAAATAAAACCACTTGCATAACCGGTATTATACCGTTATGCAAGTGGTTTTGTTTAACCCAGTGCAGCTTCTAGCTTATCTAAATCATTTAATGGGAACATGCGCAAAAGCTCTTTATACTGTGCTTGAGTAAGATCTTCTGCATCTATATATATTTTTATTTTTGTGTCCGTATCTGCATGGCGGAATTTTATTTTTAATGTTTCAAATGTTGTTGGATCCATTTTTATTTATCCTTTCTAAATTTGTGTTGCCCCATTGCGGCACCACTATTCAGATGAAAAATTAAGTTCGCCTTTTTCACGTTTTTCTTTCCATTTCAAAAACCCTTTTCGGATTTCATATAATGCCATTATTAGCAAAAAAACTGCAAAGCCTTTTCTGAGGTAGTTGGCGTCTATTTTTATGGCAATAAGCGCGCCACAGAGTGCGCCAAGTAGCCCCCATAATATAAGCGGCAGCAAGCCTTGTTTTTCTATATTGCCATTTTTTTTGTGCACACGTACAGCAAGCAAAGCAGTTGGTATAAAATATAGCAGGTTTATATGCTGTGCGTTTTGCTGCGTCATCCCAAATATTAGAGTTAGGGCTGGTATTAAAATTGCGCCGCCACCAATACCCATGCCGCTTATTGTACCTGCGGAAAAGCCAACCAGTATCAGCCATATCATGCAAACAACATCCTTACTGCGCCAAAAGCTAGGAATAGGCCGAACAAAATGTTCAGCCACATGCCCGTAAGCTTATTTAATATTTTTGCGCCAACAAACCCGCCTGCAATGCCTCCAGCAGATACCCACAGCACTGCACGCCAATCTACATCTACACCCCAAATATACACAATTGCACTGAGTGCAGATAACGGCAGGATAACAGCTACTGTTGTAGCATGAGCCTTGCGGGTTTTGTGCTTTGTAAATTTTTCTAAAGCGGGAACAAGCAATGAGCCGCCCCCTGCACCAAACATGCCGTTAACAAAGCCTATGACAATACCAATTAGCAATGTTTTGGTTTGCGAAAGTTTTAAGTTATTCATAATAATATATTGCTCAAAAAAGATGAAAATATGTATATACCGACTTAACTTCAAAACAGACCAAGGCAAAGCCTTGAGATGTTTTGGAGCTATATGAGCGCCCTGTGCCGACATAGCGAAGGAGGTATAGCAATTTGGTTTTGCGTAGCCTCAAATTTCGCCCGAGAACGCACATGAAGCCATGCATTTCGGTCTCATCGCTGGCGCACTTGCGCCAACAATCGGACAACGCAAAATCAAATTGCTATATATGCAGGCAGCTTTGCTGGTTGTGTAATTCATGTAAAAACAGCACAGAAAAAGCCCCGCTAAGTTTCTTAAACCCGGCGGGGCTTCTTTAAATTTACAAATTAGTTTTTAACAAACTTAGAATGAAGATTGACCGCCAGCCATTTGTCTTTCTTGAGCTTCGATCATTTTCTTAACCATATAGCCACCAACATAACCAGCTTGTGCGCTTGTTAAGTCGCCGTTATAGCCTTGTTTCAAAGGTACACCAATTTCGTTTGCAACTTCGTACTTAAATTTGTTAAGAGCATCCTTTGCGTGAGGAACTGCTGTTTTAGAACTAGATGTGTTCATTATTATTTCTCCTTTATACTTTTGGTTGGATGGTGAATGTTTACTCACCATTACGAGGCTAGTATTTACGGGAGGTGTTTTTTTATTCCATTATTTTTCGCCAATTTTTGTAAAATGTTGCGGCGTGCATAAATCCAAACAGCTTGTCATATATTTTTCAGAAGAGTAAAGAGTGCTGGGATGGTGGAATTATGATACTTCAAATTGCAGGAGCATTGGCTGTTATGGCTGGCTGTGCAGGGCTTGGTTTATATTATTCGTGTAAAGAAAGCTTTCGCATCCAGGAATTACAGGAGCTAAAAAAAGCCCTCCTTATTTTATCGTCAGAAATTGAATATATGCGTGCGCCTTTAAATGTTGCCTGTGCCAACATAGCTAAACGAACAGAGTCTACTGTGTCTGCATTATTTTCGCATTTTTCCGAATTGCTTGAAAACGGCGAAGGAGAAACTGCATACCAGCTATGGGCAGCTTCCATGGCAAGTATCAAGGGGAAAACATTTATGGCAGATGAAGATTTATCTGTTGTAGACGGCTTTGGCAAAACATTAGGCTACTTGGACAAGCAAATGCAGCAAAACGCCATAAATTACGCCGTAGGCTATATAGATGAAAAAGCCGCAACGCTACAAGCACAAGGAAATAAAAATAAACGTATGTACCGCAGCCTTGGTGTAATTGGCGGGCTGCTTATAACAGTGGTGCTATGGTAGGAATTACAGAGAGGGATACAGAGATGGATATAGGTGCATTGTTTCAAATTGCGGCAGTAGGGATTTTGGTTGCGGTGCTAAACCAAGTATTAATTCGTGCAGGGCGGGAAGAGCAAGCTATGATGATTAGCCTTGCAGGTATAGTATTGGTGCTGTTTTGGGTGATACAGTACGTTAATGATCTTTTTACAGAAGTTCAGACGATTTTTAATTTATAATTATAGCCATCTGTGACGATAAGGAGAACAAAAATCAAAATGTCGCTCAATTTGCACGTTTTATGCGAATTGAACGACACCCTAAGAGTCATGGCTTAGTCTAATAAGTATTTAGTCCCTGCTTGAAGAATTAGATCTCTATGTTTGTATATGTCATTGACTGATTCAAGACGAATTTTTTCGCCAGAGCCATCCCCTGGCTGGACAAACTGCCGTGGAGTTTACGGCAGAAGTTTACACAAAAGAGCCAACTATGTTTTGAGTTACTATATCAAATGTAAGGAAACTTAAGTTCGCAGTTATTCCAATATCAATAATATCTCATCTCTAAAATAAGCCAGCAGCCAATCTACAACCCGGCCATAGCTATGCACGCCATCTTCCTGCCTATTTGCCCGCAAGTATGCGTCGTTAGCAGCTTGAGAAATTTCTGCAAGCGGGCCTTCGAACTGCTGCCAGTACTCCCAATTGGCACGGCGGTCTGTTTGAACATATGGGCATAATGTTGCCATAATGCGGCGGTGTTCGCTGGGGTTAACACGGTGCAATTGCCCTGCGGTGTAGGAAAGAGCAAGCATTACAGAGGCATACATAAAATCTGGATGGCCGCTGCGGTAGCCTACCAGCCATGCTACAAAGTTGGCTTCATCTTCCCGCATTATGCCTCTAAAATGCGCCAGCTCGTGCAACATTGTAGCAGGTATGTGGTAATGCATTACATGAACGTTAACATGTGCTTCCATAGTCCATGGGGTATAAACCCCAACAATGCGCAACCGTGACATGAAACGGGAAAATAAAATTGGTTTTGCATGGGGCACAAACCCTCGCAATACGGGAAAATCTTCCCCTGCGGTGCGGAAAATTGCTCTTGCCTCATGCGAGAGGGCGGCCATGCTGTTTGCAGAAACTACCATGTGGCCATATTGGTTGCGCTGCACTTGGGGGGAAAGTTCATTTGCGTGGCTAACTAAAATTTCTGTAAGTGCGGCAAGCTCCGCTGTGCTAGAAGGGCGTGCTTCCAACCCAATAACATATCCAAATTCTAAACGGGCATAGTTTATCCCTACCCCAAGGGTAAACATTAGCCATAGAATGCCTATTGTAAATGCACTGTTTGCAGCCAAGCGAATGGCGTGTTTTTTTCGTGTATCCTGGTTTTTTATTATGGTGCAAATTTCGTAACCGACGTAGCCTAATGCAGCAATTGGGAATAAAATAATCAAAAACTGAAAGACAGAAAACGAAAAGTAGCCAAACACACGACCGTATGTTTCCGTAATAACACGATATATACCCATGGAAAACCAGCGCTCTGTGGCGGCTGGGTTAGCATGGGCTAAATGGGTTAGCAGTATGGAAAAAGGAACAAGCAAAATACACCATAAACGTTTTTTACGCAGCATGCGAGCCTCCTTTACTTGTTTAGCATTTTATCACGCTTTTTGCGATAGTACTTTGTTAGGATGCCATTTTCCCCGGAAAACTTACTCCTGATATTTTTCACAAGGCCCTGCATTTTATTAAATTGTGCGCCACTTTCGTCTACAGCATATGTCCATGTGGTAGTACCGCCGCTTAAACCAGCCTCGCCCATGTTAACGCCATCTTTTGTTATAGGCAGCAATTCCATTTTTTGAACAATATCGTTTTTTACATTGTCGGACATCTCTTCCCACAGCTTCATAACAATACGCAAATATTCGTCTTGTACGGATGTTGGACTTTCTCCTATTACGGCAGCAAATGAACCGTCTCGTAAACCAACAAAGTGAATGCCACTGCGCACATTTTCCAGTGTGTCAAGAAATTCTGCCCAATGCTTGTTGATGAAGTAAAGTGCAAGTTGCTGCTCTGCCCGTTTAACTCCGTCAACCCCGGCATGGTTCAGCACTTGCTGATATTTTTTTGGGTTTGCCTTTTCCAAAAAGGCGAAGTATTGCTTGCCCATTAAAACATTCATGCGTAACTCCGCCAGCTCTAGCCGTAGTTTTTCTACAATGCTGGAAAAGCGGCTTAGAGACGTGCGAGCGGCGGAGGCTTCGCCTTCCATTAGGCGTTGCATACGCCGTACTATGTTTACGCGTTTTTTGCTGCTCCCGATTTCCGCCTTGATTTTTTCAAGAGGTGTCATTCTGTGGGATAGATGATTTTCTTCCAGCCATACAAAAAACTTGCTTTGCCCCGGGTCGCCTTGCCGCCCGGCTCTGCCACGGAGCTGATTGTCTATGCGCTGGCTAGAGTTTACGCCGGCACCAAGTATAAATAGCCCGCCTGTTTTAGCCGCTCCGCTACCTAGGCGAATATCTACGCCACGCCCTGCCATGTTTGTAGAGATGGTTACTGCACCAAGCTCCCCAGCCTGCGCTATTAATTTTGACTCTTCTTCGTCATTTTTGGCATTAAGCACGTGGTGGGGAATTTTAATGTTGGCTAGTAACTCGGAAAATAGCTCAGATTCTTCTACGCTTTTTGTCCCTATTAACACAGGTTGTTTCCGTTTGTAGCAGTCGGCAATTTGGCTTAGTATGCTTTGTAAAAAGGGTTCTTTTTCTGTAAAAAAAGCGTCCTTGTGGTCTATGCGAATGCTTGGGGTGTTGGGTGGGATGATATCGACAGATAAGCTGTATGTGGAACCCAGTTCGCTTGCAGAAGTTGCGGCGGTTCCGGTCATGCCGCATAAGGTTTTGTACAGCCGCAAAAAATTTTGCATGGTAATAGAATTATAGATTTTTGTAAGCGGTGCCGGCTTCACACTCTCTTTAATTTCCACCGCCCGGTGCAGCATGTCCGGGTAGCGTTTGTTTAAAATTACACGCCCGGTGGTTGCTTCTACAAGCTGGATGGCTTCGCCTTTTATAATATAGTCTTTATCCCGTGCCAAAAGCTGGTAGGCAGCTAGTGCGTTTTGTACGCCGCTTAGGATATGCAAATTCTCTTCATCGTATAGATCAAGTCTTAGATATTCCTCTACATATTCAAGCCCCTTGTCTGTTAGCCATACCTTGTTTTCGGTGTGGGATATCTCGTAGCTGTCTGGAGATAGTGTGCGGATGCATTCATCTATGCCGTTGAATACGTCTTTCCCAGGGGGAATTTCCCCTGCAAGTACAAGGGGCGTGGTGCATTCATCTATCATAATAGAATCTGCTTCGTCTACAATCGCAACATCGAACGCTGGGAAGACTATTTCATCCCGGGACTGGGCTATAAAATCACGTAAGTAGTCAAACCCGGCTTGTTTTGCAGAAACATATGTGACATCGCAACCATATGCGGTTTTGCGTTCATCTGTTGTAGAGTGCTGGTCTACAAAGCCAACGGTTACGCCGCAGGCTTCGTATATGCTGCGGTTTTCGCTCCAGTCTCGTTTAGCCAAATAATCGTTAAAAACAAGTATGTGGACGTTATGCCCGTCCAGCACATAACAAATAGCTGCTACTACAGCAGATAATGTTTTGCCTTCGCCCGTGGGGAGCTCTGCAATTTTGCTTTGGAGTAGGGAATATGCGGCACTGAGCTGAGTGTCGAAAAGAGTTAGGCCGGTTAGGCGCAATATTAGTTCTTTTATAGCGGCGAATTTTGGTTCTATTTCATTTTGTTTTTTTAAAGTAGTGGCTAAGGCTTTGTTTGTTAGTTCGGAAAAGTTGTATGTTTTTGTGTTGTTTATTAAAGTTGCGTATGGTATTTTGTTCATGTTGGTGCTCCTATCCGCAAACGTTCTAACTCTGCAATTATCCCTTGTAAAACAGTAGGTGGTGCAATTAGGGTTAAGCGATACAAGCCTTGTTCGTCTCCAGTTAATGTAAAATCTAGTTTGTTTGTTTGCCCTAAATGGTTTATCTCAGCCATTAGCTCTGTGGTTTTGTTCATTAGCCACGTTTCTTTTATAGGGTCGAAAACAAAGGCGCATAGCATTGCACTGCCGCCCTGCTCATGTTGTAGCCTGTGTTTACCCAATAAATATTGCTCTACCATATCTTGTGAGCGGTTAGTGAAATGTTTTGCTATGGCCTCTCTGGTTTCCGGTGCGTCGAACATTTCCATAACGGCTTCTTCTGGTATGCGCCAGCTACCGCCAACTCTTTCACCTCGTAGTTGGCCTTTTTCAATGTAGCGTCTTATGGTGCGGGTGTGAACACCCAGCATTTTTGCTACTTCGTCTACAGTGTAAAGCATCTTTGCCTCCATAGTTTATTAGTAAGACATTGCTAATACTCCCGTTGGTAACTCTCAGTGTTAATAAAGGTAACACACTCTAATTTTATCACATGCTATATTTCTTGGTTCGAGGGAAGTAGTATCCCCTTAACATCCATAATTGTGTCGCCGAACTCTTCTAAAAAAGGTGATTCAATAATATGCTCTTTTTCGCCAAAACGCAACTTCCCATGTTTGTGTAGGCAATGGTTGCCTACGCAAATTAGATTCATTGGGTCAAAGCCTATTAATTCTATTTCGCCGCTATACGTTGTGAGGGATTGGTTCATGAACTCATTGATTTTCTGTTCTTTTTCTTTATGATATATGTCAAGCAATTTGCTACTTGCCTGTAAGTTAAGCTGGTCTGTTGTTATAAAAGGTATTGTACGCGGTAATTTACCCGCAACCCAGTCAAAAATCGACGTGTTGGTATGAACCCATTCCCGCAGCCAGCATGGCCATAATATATCCGCCGCTAGGCAAAAAATCAGCCCGGACGCATAGCAGCGTTGGCGATAGTTGTTAAGCAGCTTGTTGCTAGACAATGTGGACAGGTAAGGACTTGCGGCACTAAATGTTGTTGTTCCTTCGATACGGGATTTTGTGTGTATTTCTACATAAGCGGCTGTACCCTCAACGCTTTCGATGCATTTGTCGTATTCTATAAACATTTCGCCTATTTCTGCTTTGCGCAGGTTGCGCAAGTCGGCTATTTTTGCAAGACAGCGATGAATATTTTCATGGCTTGGTTTCTTCAGTATCTCCTCAAACCATTTATTTTCTTCCAAAACTAATGCAATGGAGTAAGGGCTATGTGGGTATTGTGGAAAAACAAGCTCATTTGCCCAAGGCAAGCTCATATGCAGCTGCTGGTGTGCATGGAACATTTCATGTGCAACACCGCTTGTAACCACAGATATATGTGGGTTACTAGTCCATGTTCGTGTATCCCAAATAGCAACGGTTGCGCCGTGGTAATTCATAGATGTGTTGCCCATTAGCATCGGGTCAAGCCCTTCTGCAGCCCAAATGCCCTCTTCTTCTTGTGAAAAATGTCTTGGCCACGTATCGCCTACGGCTACTTGGCTTTCATTATCGTATAAAATAAATGGAACGGGGTTGAAGTTAGGCCAGATGCCTGAAATGTTAAGTTGGTTTCGGATTTTTTTTGCAAGTGAAATTTTTTGTTCTAAAGTCATTATTCGGCTCCTTTAAAATAAATTATCTACAGCCTGTCCATTGTGTCGCAAATTGTCCCAGCTGTCAACAATCTTCTTTGGCGACAAGCAACTTGACGCAGAAACCAACAATATCTATAGTAGACATATACCGAAAAATCATCCCGCAGTTCTGTGCTCTTATGCAATGGAAGCACACCCTAGTGTGTTGAATATGAAGGAAATAGGTGATAAGAAATTTTATTTAGATATTCCATAAAAAAATTGATAATAAGAAAAATAACCGGCTCAATTTGTCTATGTATTTTTGTTTTGCTAATTATGACTGAGCCATTTTGGCATTTGCGGCCATATATTCCGGAAAGCCTGGTATATATACTAAATGGCCCCCCTCGGCTTGAGCATTATATGAGCCACAAAGAGTTGGCTCACTTCAGAGACAGAAGTGGCAATAGCCCTTTAACCGAAGAAACATTAGATGCTGTACTAGCTTTTTACGCTAAGTATGGTGACTTGCGGCCTACCATCTGGTATCTGGATATACCAAGACGGTTAATACTTATCAGTTTGCTATGGTTGGCCATTCCCATAATTAGCCTTGGCATGTATGCTAATAATAGAGCCTGTATTCGCTTAACAAAAGAACGGATGTATTGGTATACTGCTTGGTTGTTTGTCCCCGTTGCAACAGAAAATTCTATTGAATGGGATAATGTAGTATGCGTGGAATTGGTGAACGATTTCTTGGCCGCAAACAAAAAAATAACAGTCCATTATACAGACGCAACAGAAGAAAATGAACAGCAGAAAGCAGTATATATTCCCACAAAATATCTTGATTTTAGCGCAGATGAGATATTACAATGCATTCACAGCTACATTCCTGACGAGAAGGACTATTCATAAGAAGGATAGTATTGAAGATTCTCGTGGATATATGATGTATATGCCAGGCGGGTAAATGTGCATATATGAACCGGCCCCTGCAAATTTCGTATTTGTAGGGGCTTTTTTTATATGCTATAATAGCGGACATTAGACATATTCTTAGAAATTGTCAAAAGATTGGCGGTGACAAACTTGAACAAATGTGTATTTTGCAACTACAAAAACGACGAAAAAGGAACTATCCTTTTTGAAAACGAACTTTGTACATGCATACAGCTAAACCATACAATACTCATAGGTTCATGTATGGTCATCCCCAAAGCGCATAAAGTAACTGTGTTTGATTTAAGCCCGGAAGAGTGGGAATTAACTAGGCAGTTGCTAAACAAAACAAAATCCTATTTGGATATGAAATACAGCCCTGATGGGTACAATATCGGCTGGAACTGCGGCAGTGTTGCCGGGCAAACGGTGTTCCATGCGCATCTGCACATCATACCAAGATATGCAGACGAGCCATACGCCGGACGTGGCATCCGCAGTTGGATAAAGCAAGAAGAAAATGCTCGGCAAATTTAATAAACCAACTGGTTGATTTTTACGACCAGTTGAAAATCGCCAAACTAAAAAGGACAGTGAAAATATGAAAAACAACGAACTCCCAAAAACCTACGACAAAGCCCGTGAAGGTGAAATCTTCACCCGCTGGCTAAATAAGGGCTATTTTAAAGCCACCCCAAACCCGAACAAAAAACCATACACAATAATGATGCCGCCACCCAACATAACAAGCCAACTGCACATGGGGCACGCACTTAACAACAGCATCCAAGACATACTAATCCGCTTTAAACGTATGCAAGGGTACGAGGCCCTGTGGCTACCCGGTACAGACCACGCTGCCATAGCTACGGAAGTAGTAGTAGTAAATGCTTTAGCAAAAGAGGGCATAACAAAAGACTCCTTAGGCCGTGAAGCCTTTCTGGAAAAGATGTGGCAGTGGTACGACCAATACGGCGGCACAATAGTGCGCCAGCTAAAAACCCTAGGCTGCTCTGCCGATTGGGACAGGTTGCGCTTCACCATGGACGAAGGCCTATCCGCTGCAGTGCTGGAAGTTTTTGTGCGCCTGTATAACGAGGGCAAGATTTACAAAGGGGAGCGGCTTGTAAACTGGTGCGTAAAATGCGAAACAAGTATTTCCGATGCGGAAGTTGACCACGAAGACAAAGAAGGTCACCTATACCATTTCAAATATCCGATAGACGGTATGGATGGAGCAGAGCCCCATTTAGATAAGTATATAACTTTTGCCACAACCCGCCCAGAAACTATGCTAGGCGATACCGCAATAGCCGTAAACCCAAGCGACGAGCGATATTCCCATTTAGTGGGCAAATTTGCAATAATGCCGTTTTACGCAAGTACACCCACCGGGGGCGCAACAGAAATACAACCTGGCACATTTCCAGTACCCGTATACCGCAAAATCCCAATAATAGCAGACTCATATGTAGATAAAGATTACGGCACAGGCGTAGTAAAAATAACCCCAGCCCACGACCCTAACGACTTTGAAGTTGGAGAGCGCCACAACCTGCCCCGTGTAAATATAATGGCAGACGATGGCACAATAAACGAAAACGGCTGGCATTACAAAGGACTTACCCGTGAAGCCGCCCGCAAACAAATAATTGCGGAAATGACAGATAAGGACCTGTTTATTAAAGCGGAAGCACTGCAACACTCCGTTGGGGAACACGACCGTTGCCACACCACCATAGAGCCACTATTAAAGTTACAATGGTTTGTAAAAATGGACGAACTGGCCAAGCCAGCGTTGGAAGCATACACAAATGGGAAACTGCGCTTTAACCGCGACCGTTTTGGCCGTATATACAAGCACTGGCTGGACAACATTCGTGATTGGTGCATATCCCGCCAGTTATGGTGGGGGCACCAAATACCGGCATACTACTGCCCAGAGGGGCATATTACTGTGGCTGCAAAAACACCTGCAGCCTGCTCTACCTGCAACAGTACCAATTTAAAGCAAGACGAAGATGTTTTAGACACATGGTTCTCATCCGCATTATGGCCATTCTCAACTCTTGGCTGGCCAGAGAAAACGCCTGAGCTGGATTATTTCTACCCGGGCGATGTTTTGGCTACAGACCGGGGTATAATTTTTAACTGGGTTGTACGAATGGTGTTTATGGGCATAGAGTATATGGGCGAAATCCCGTTTACCGACGTTTTTATCAACGGCACTGTGCAGGACGACCAAGGGCGCAAAATGTCTAAATCTCTTGGTAACGGGATAGACCCGCTGGTTGTAATAGAAGAATACGGTGCAGACGCTCTTCGCCTTATGCTGGTAAGTGGCAATGCTGTTGATAGCGATACGCGCTTTTTCTATGACCGACTTGACCCTGCACGCAATTTCTTGAACAAACTATGGAATGCTACTCGTTTTGTGCTTATGAATTTGGATGAAGCCGAAACGGACAACAGTGTAAGCTTTCAAGAAAAAGTGGCTACACCGCTTCCTGAAAGAAGCGCAGCTGGGCTTTGCTCGGCCTCTGATAGTTTGCTAGAGGCGGACCGCTTATGGCAGCGTGGCTTGGGACAAGGGGCCATTGAAACGGAAGATAAATGGATCTTATCCCGTCTAAACAGTTTGGTAAAAGACGTAACTGAAAAAATGGACGAACACGAGATCGGCCTTTCTACCCAAAAAATAGTAGATTTCGCATGGGATGAGTTCTGCGACTGGTATGTAGAAATAGTAAAACCACGGCTATATAACAAAAGTGACGATGTAAGTGCCAGGGCGAGCCGCACAGCAGCACAAACCACCCTGCGCCATGTGTTAATAACCGTTGTAAAGCTGCTACACCCCATAACTCCATTCATAACAGAAGACCTATTTCTTGCGCTACAAAGTAACGAGGAAACAGTAATGCTTTCTCCATGGCCGGTGTGTGATACCACACTAGACAACCCCGCTGCAGAAAAAGATATTGAACGTATAAAAGAATCTGTACGTAGCATCCGTGCCATCCGTGCAGAAAAACAAGTTCCGCCGTCGCAAAAAATTGCAATAATAGTACAGCCTGTAGACGAAAACGTAAAAAATCTCTTCACAAACAGCAAGGCATTTTTAGGTGCATTATCAGGTGCAGCTGCAGTCGATATAACAGAAACAGACACGCCGCCCCCGGTAGGTGCAGTATCCGTTGTAGTATCTGGCGCAACAATCTACCTACCCATGGCTTCGCTTGTAGATTCTGAAAAAGAAAAAGCCCGTCTTTCGAAAGAAAAGGCAAAGCTAGAGCAAGAAATATCCCGCATAGACGGCAAACTTTCCAACGAAGGCTTTGTATCAAAAGCACCGGAAAGCTTAATTGCTACAGAGCGTGAAAAGCGGGAGAACTTTGTAATAATGCTTGCAAAGGTAGAGGTAGAATTAGCAAGTATGTAAATTTGCTATATATCACAAAAATATAATTTGCAGCAAGACCACCCCACCCTTTGGACACCTCTCCCCGGAGGGGTGCCTAAAGAGTGGGGTGGTTTTTCAGTACAAAATTTATCCAATCCAGAATGGAGGTTGTGATGAGAACGCTATTTATTCTTTTGTTGTTGGCTCTAGCGCTTATCCCGACTGCGTGCAGAAACCATGTGCCAGCAAACGAAACCGAAGACCTGCCCCCAGCCGACAAGGTCTATTGTTTATCAAGCATACAACCATTACACCCTACCCCACCCCCAATCAGAGAAGACTTTGACCAAATAATAAACCACAACAACCAATTCCCATCGCTACAAATAACCGCACCGGAACACCCCTTCCAACAAGAACGAGCCAATTGGCAACATGGCAGCACTCTAACCCTAACCAACACTGCGCCAGAATTTTCATTTTACAATGCAGACGTGCGCATACGCGGCCGCGGCAACAGCACCTGGCGGGATGGCTCCGAAAAGCGCCCCTTGCGCATAAGGTTTGAAACACCGCAAACCTTCCTAGATTTTCAAAACCCTCATCGGGACTGGATACTAATAGCAGAATTATTCGACCGCTCACTATTCAGGAATTACGCAGCCTTTCACCTCGCTAGCCAACTAACAAACATGCCTTGGACACCATATTCACGCTTCGTACACCTGTATATTAACAAGGAATACTATGGCATCTACCATTTAACAGACGAACGGGACATTAGCCGCTTAAATCTAACCTTCGACCCAAACCCAGCCATAAGCGAGTACTTCCTAGAGCTAAACAACCAAACTCAACTTTGGCGTGCAGATGATTTTCAAGAAGGTGAAGATTACTTTTTTGTAGGAACCCGCCCATACGAAATGCGCTGGCCAACCACTAACCTAAACGGTCACTTGCAATATGCACAAAGCTTTATTCAGCAAGTAAGCTCCGCCTTTATCTCACAAGACAAAAACGCAATTGCCAACCTCATACACATCCCTTCATTTATAGACTTTTACCTAGTGCAAGAAGTTTTTATGAATGCAGATATTGCAATGTTTAGCGTGTTCATGCAAATACGGGGGCAAGGAGAAGACCGCCGCCTATACATGGGGCCAGTTTGGGATTTCGACCAATCCTCTGGTAATGTAGAAACGGTGGAATGGCCTACCGGGCGTTGGGTTGACCTTCATCATTATTGGTTCCGTAATTTTTTGGCAATCCCAGAGTTTCGCTACCTAGTGGTGGAACGCTGGAATGAAGTAAAACAAAATTACCTGCCGCAAACAATAGATCGTATCAACTATCTTACAACCACATACGAATATTGCTTTTTGCGCAACTTCACCCGCTTCTCAAATATCTTTGAAGGCGGGGCAGACTGGAACTGGATAAACTCCCGCACAGTCCGAAATATAGACAACTTCCAAGGTCAAATAGAACTTTTGACAGAGTTCTTAACAACAAGAGCCGAGTGGATGTCGGAGTTTTTGCATGATGGCCTTACTTGCTTGCCTGTAAACCTAAGGCATATATCTGTTGTGGTAAACGGCAACACATTGGAGCTGGATACCCCGCCAATAATTATAGACGAAAGAGTGCTAATTCCTGCTTGCGCTATAGCAGACGCACTTGGGGCAGACTTTTTGTGGGACGCCACAACACGTACTGCAACTTTGTACCACCCAAACGGCAGCCGTGCAATTATGACTATAGACAATATGCTGGCAACAATAATTGATCAAGCCGGTTCTGCTGAATTGATTGTATTCGACGCCCCCATAACCCAAGCAAATGGCCGTATCCTTGTTCCGCTAAGGTTCTTTGGCGATTTTTTGGGTGCCACAGTTGAGTGGAACCGTAGCGTAAGAACAGCGTTTATTAGTAAATGACACAGGGCAACAAAACTCAACCGGTACGAAAATCGTACCGGTTGAGTTTTGCTGCCCTATGCTATCCCGCTTTAAAATTTGAAATCCTTTACTTCTTCCAACACGCAGCACTTTATTGTTTCTGCATATTTTTTAGACCTTGCATCTTCATGCAAATCAAATGCATAGTATAATTTTTTTGCAAGCTGTAAAAACTCTTTCCTTTTGCCCATATGCAATAACGCTTGCGCTTTAAGCCAGTGCAACTCTTTGAATACAAAAAACTCGCCTGCTGTATAACAGGCTTTTATTCCCTCTTCACATGCATCCAACGCTTCCGGATACCGCACTGCGTCTATGCATGTATTTGCTAAATTGTACATAAAAACGCTAACTCGCCTTGCATGGAGCTTAGTGTCTACACACATAATATCTGTGTTTTCTTTTAACTTGAGGTAGATATTTATAGACTCGTCATAACGCTTCATATTCCGATATAACCCGGCAAGTTCTATAAGCAGGTTTCTGTCGTGTCTTGTTAAATAGTAGTTAGCAATATCATTTTCGTTAAAATCAATTATTGTTATTCCCAGCCCTTTTTTAATATACGCCAATGCCTCTTCGTCTTCACACAAGTTAAGTGCATGAGAGGCCTTTGCCTTTAACAGAAACTGCAAGTTTAATGGGTGAGATATATACTCTTCATCATTCTCCAAGCAGCCAATTAGTTCAAGCACCTTGTTGCTATATTCTCTTTTATAGCGCTCGGTATCACTTCGCATTCCTACACGAAGAATGTTATGCAGTTCACTTTGCAGGCGTTTTGTTTCTGTTTCGTCTACAGTTAAAAAGTACCTAATATATTCGTCCGCATCAAATCCCAGTTTATCGAACAGGAACTCCAGCGTTTTTCTATGGGGCAGGGTTTTGCCGCTTTCTATTTTTGAAAGGGTTGCTCTGTCTATTATTGGGAATGCGAGTTCTTCCTGGCTTAAGCCTTTTTGTTTGCGTAATTTTTTTATTAGCGAGCCAACTTCGTAATTTGGCATATGCAACCTCCTTATATGTGCATGAAACGTTACATGTTTTAATTATATCATATGTGAAAAAGATAGCAATTTGCAAATGAAATAAAAAAGGCTAACCCAAGAACCACTCCAGGTTAGCCTATTGCTTCATTAATACATACCGCTACTATTCCCAAGCGAATCCACAAAAGCTCGCATTTCTTTTTTTGATTGTATTGTATGCGCATGACCTATAACTTGCTGCTTTCCGGTATCAGATAAGGAAGAAAAGTAATCTATCGCAGGTTGGTTTTGTGCTAAGGCAAATGTAAATCCTACAGGTATCTTACCTACATGTGTGTTTTGGTTTGTATCCATATTATCACCCCATAATTATTTTAATCAAAGGATGCAATAATATTCAAAATAATTCAAACGAGTTTGCAGGGGCTTTTTTTGTATAGTATAATGGGAGAACATAGTTCTTAGAACCAGTCTAAGAATTTGTCAACTATCAAATATACATCCGAAAGGAAGATATAAAATGTTAGACCAATTAACAGCAATACAAGCAGATGTACAATCCGCCATAGAACTCGCAAAAACCCCACAAGACATAGAAAACCTGCGCATCAAAAACCTAGGTAAAAAAGGTGAACTAACGCTGCTGTTAAAAAACCTAGGCTCCCTACAGCCACAAGAGCGCAAGGAAATGGGCAAAAAGGCAAATGAGGTACGAGACTTCATAACCGCAAGCTTAGAATCTGCCCGCATTAACTTAGAAGCCATAGCCCAAAACCAAGCACTAATTGCCGAAACTATGGACATAACCCTACCGGGGCGGCGCAAAGCTTTAGGGCACATTCACCCAATAACATCTTTTATGTGGCGCTTGGAAGACTTGTTTATAAGCCTTGGTTTCGACATTGTGGAAGGCAATTTTATTGAAACAGTGTACAATAATTTTGACGCACTGAATACACCACAGTCCCACTCTTCACGCGACGAAAGTGATACATTTTATATTGATGAAACGCACTTATTACGCTGCCATACATCTCCGGCGCAAGTGCATATTATGGAAACGAAAAAGCCCCCAATTCGTGTAATTTCTCCCGGACTATGTGCCAGGTACGACGATATTGACGCAACTCACACGCCAGCATTCCATCAAATGGAAGGGCTTGTAATAGACAAAGGCATCAACTTTGGGGACTTTAAAGGCATGATGGAAATTATAGTGCGCTATGTATTTGGGCCAGAGGCAAAAACCCGCTTGCGCCCCAGCCATTTCCCATTTACAGAACCTAGTGTGGAGCTTGATATTTCTTGTTACGCCTGTAATGTAGATAAACCCCGTGCAGATTGCAGTGTATGCAAAGCCAGTGGCTGGGTAGAACTTTGGGGCTGCGGAATGGTGCACCCAAAAGTGCTGGAAATGTCAGGGATAGACCCGACAATATATAGCGGCTACGCCTTTGGTCTGGGAATCACCCGTATGACAAGTGCGCAGTTTGGTATCCCGGTTCTTAAGCCGTATTTTGAGAATGATATGCAATTTCTCGGGCAGTTTTAAAGTCTATCAAGCTCCCTTCCTTCGGAGGCCCACCCCTCCACAGGAGGGGAATAAAACATGTGAGGTGTAATAAAATTATGAACATTCCCCTATCTTGGCTAAAAGAAGCCGCACAAATAAGTGACACCACCCCAGCCCTTATTGCAAAAATGACAGAAGCAGGCAACGCCGTGGAAGGCGTAGCAAAACTAGGCGAAGACATAACCGGCGTAGTGGTTGGTAAAATAATTTCCTTGGAAAAACACCCGGACGCAGACAAGCTATGGGTAACGCAAACTGACGTTGGTACAGAAACTCTGCAAATTATTACAGGTGCAGACAACCTGACAGTTGGCGACTTTATACCCGTAGCCGTACATGGCTCCACATTAGCCAATGGTCTAAAAATAAAAAAAGGTAAAATGCGTGGCTTAGACTCTAACGGGATGCTATGCTCCATAGACGAGCTTGGCTATACCGTGGCAGACTACCCGGAAGCTTGCGAAGACGGTATTTACGTATTCCCAAACGAACACCCATTAGGCACAGATGTGCGGCCAATTATGCAACTTAACGAAGATGTTGCCGATTTCGACATCCTCTCTAACCGGCCAGACACAAACTCTATAATGGGCATGGCAAGGGAAGCCGCCGCAGTGTATGCTAGAAGTTTGGAGCAGCCAAACATTCAACTAAAAGAACAAGGCGAAGGAACCGTGGCAGATATTGTAACCGTGGAAATTAAAGACCCTGTTCGCTGCCCACGCTATATTGCCCGTGTGGTTCAAAACGTAAAAATCGGCCCATCGCCGCAGTGGTTACGCCGCAGGCTTTCTACTTCCGGCATTCGCCCAATAAACAATATTGTAGATATAACAAACTATGTAATGCTGGAGTACGGCCAGCCTCTTCATGCATTTGACATTACAGCTGTGGCAGTAAAAGACGGTAAGCATGGCGTAGTAGTTCGCACCGCAGCAAAGGGGGAAACGTTTACAACCCTAGATGGCGAAGAGCGTGAGCTGACAGAAACGACCCTTCTGATTGCCGACCATCAAAAGCCAATAGGCATAGCAGGTGTTATGGGTGGCGAAAACTCTAAAATTACAGACAAAACCGTAACAATTTTGTTCGAGTCCGCAAATTTCGACTCTGCAAATATCCGCCAAACATCCCGCAGCCTTGGTATGCGTACAGATGCTTCTGCCCGGTACGAAAAAGGCCAAGACCCTAACCAGGCCCTAACCAGCGTGAACCGTGCCATGGAACTTATTGAGTTGCTAGAATGCGGAGATGTTGTGCCCGGCGTTGTAGACGCATACCCAACCCCGCGGGAAGAACGTGTAATCCAATTCAAGCCATGCGGCATTTGTACTTTGCTTGGTGTACCCCCGACCGACTTAGACCCAATTAAACAATGCGACTATCTATCCCGCCTTGGCATAGTAACCCGTGTCTGCGGCACTTATATGGAAGCAGTACTACCCACCTACCGTGCAGATATATCCGGCGAAGCCGACCTTGCGGAAGAAATTGCACGTTTCTACGGGTTAAACAATATTGTGTCCCGCTACGAGCAAATACTAAGCGGTCAATCTCTTGCCGGCAATGTTGCAGGCAAAACCCCAGAGCGCCGCAGGCAGGACAATATTAAGCGCATCATGACCTCCCTTGGCTATAGCGAAGCACTGACATACCCCTTCGAAAGCCCAAAAGTATTCGACAAGCTAAATACCCCGCAAGGGCACCCAATAACAGTTGCCGTAACGCTGAAAAACCCACTGGGCGAAGACTTTAGCATCATGCGCACTCTGCCGCTTAATGGCTTACTAGAAAGCCTTTCCCGCAACTACAATAAGGGTAACGAAAATGTGGCCCTGTTCGAAATTGCGCACACATATTTTGGAGCCAAGGAATTTGCGGAAAGCCAAGGCAATGAATACAATCCTGCAGAAAATGGCCCAAGATTTTCCGAAGACCCGTATCTAGCACTTGTTTCCTATGGGGAAAATGTGGACTACCTATCCCTAAAAGGCGATGTAGAGATGTTAGTATCTACAATAACCAACCGCCCCTGCGTTTACGAGCCGTTTACATGCTTCCACTTTATGCATCCGGGGCGTACTGCAAAAATATCTATAAGAACAAGCCCCAACCCACGAGACGAGGCAACTTACCTTGGTGTGTTTGGCGAGCTCCATCCTACAGTTGCAAAAAATTACGACATTGGCACACGCGTGTATGTTGCCATGCTAGACATGGATGCGGTCCATAAAATTGCCGATGCATACAAATTCAAATTTTCAAACCCGGCAGTATATCCACCTCTGGCCCGTGACCTTGCTTTTAAAGTAGAAGAAAAGGTTACCGCTGCAGAGCTGGAAGCCGCAATACGTGAAAAAGGCGGCCAGCTTTTGGACCAAGTTGCATTGTTTGATGTGTATCAAGGCGCACAAGTTGGCGAAGGGTACAAGTCTATGGCGTATTCCCTAAAATTCCGTGCAAGCGACAGAACTCTTACCGTGCCGGAAGTTCAAAAAACGCTGGATACAATATTGGCAAATTTACAAAAGAAACACGGTGCCGAAATACGGGGGTAGTCTATGGAAGTAAAACTAACGGCATACGAAGGCCCGCTAGACCTTCTACTAACCCTAATACGCAAACACGAAATAGATATTTATGATATCCCGATATCCTCCCTTACCGACCAATACCTGCAGGAAGTTGCCAATATGCCCCCCGACATGGCCCGCCTTAGCGAATTTTTGGTTATGGCTGCAACTTTGCTGGAAATAAAGTCCCGTATGTTACTGCCACGCCCAAAAGTAGAAGCAGATAACGAGCCGGAAGACCCACGGGAAGCATTAGTGCAAAAGCTGTTGGCATACAAGCAAGCTCAAGCCATAGCCGAGCAGCTTAAAGCACACTTCCCTATAGGTGAAAAGTTAACAAACCGTGGGGATATAGAGCTACTGACACAATTTAACCTAGATGCAAAAGCCACCTTTGAAACAGACGTTACAACTGTTACCCAGTTAATGACCATTTTTACAGACGTAATGTCCCGCAAGGAAAACCGGCGGGACAAGGTGCGTGCAAATTACGGCAAAATGCAACGGGAGCGCTTTACAATAACGGAAAAGGTTTTGCATATTAAGCAGATATTAGGAGAGCAAGGGCGTACGAGTTTGCGCACGTTGTTTACAGACTGCCTTAGTAGGAATGAAATGGTTGTTACATTTCTTGCGTTGTTGGAAATGGTACGCCGTGGGGAGATAAGGACTGCACAGCCAGATTCGTTTGCGGATGTTGAAGTTGTGCCTACAGATTCGGCAGTTTCGCCATTGCAAGCTTGATTTGAAATAGCTATGGCGATATATAAAGGAGCAATAAAAAATGACAAAAGTTCAAGCATTGCAAGGTTTTTTTAGATGATGATATAAAAAAACTACTAGGGCGTGTTCCCACTACGCAAGTGCGCAGATAGTTGGTTGCAAGCAACCAACAAGCGAGCTGATTTTTCGCTAGTTTGTGCGGCTGACGACGCGGCGTACTAGAAGTACGCAAGGAGGAA
>Ga0123355_10001054_pt1 | contig 38198 bp, 23 predicted proteins | sample TergutEmb28metaG_3_FD_89872 | JGI IMG/M metagenome (GOLD analysis project Ga0123355, IMG submission 89872) | Embiratermes neotenicus P1 segment gut microbial communities from Petit-Saut dam, French Guiana - Emb289 P1 | ecosystem: Host-associated > Arthropoda: Insects > Digestive system > Gut ...
ACCAGTTAGTCGCAGACTCCTGAAGATGGTCGTATTAACGGCCGAAACATGTTGAGTAATGAATGAATATTAAATAATAAAACAAGTGGCATCAAGTTGGTTTTTTCTCTTTACGCAACTATTACTACTGGACTTCGGACGGCTAATTTCGTGGTTACAGGTGATGACAAAAATACCCATTGAAGTGTGACGTGACTTGAATAAGATGTCTGGGAACGTTCATGCCAGGGAACATAAGTTGAGAGAATAGAATAATTCTAGAAGTAACGACCATCATCACTGCACCGATAGTCCCGCGATACTGGTATCATTTATTCTTCACGTGCGGGTAAATTGTTTAGAAACTAACAAGGCAGACTTTTTTTTTTGGTGAAAAATGCTTGATAATATTAATAACCATTTGAGGATAAATTTATCAAAATTATACATAAAAATTCAATTTTTATGACACGAAGCGTGAACTCTGTTTCTGTTACAGGAATGGTAGTGCTACATGCGTGTAAAACATATTCACTACAGCTGCTGATTTCCAACACATTCACAGTCGTGTGATTTCTCATTTATAACCTTACGCAAGGTATATATTGTGTCAGCTAATTAGCAACATAAAAAGATACCACACAAGATTAATAAATTCTGGTATTAACCACGCATACGATTCATACATATATTCACTTTTGTTTTGAAGTTTTTTTTACACCATAACACAGCCACGCTCAAATTCAAATGTTAACGATTTTAATGAGATGTATTTTTTGTATCTCTAAAGTTGATAAGATTATTTTTTTTAGTGATAGGCCTAAATTTCCATTTCAGGGGCATATAAAGCGTACTTTATATTGCACCGTTAGAGACAAAAATTAAACACACCACACAGTTGTTAGTATACGTCCTGAATACCAAACTTAACTAAGTCGGAAGAGTAACTTCGGAAGTAAATAACATCTCGGTCCCTAGGAAGGACATACACGATTTCGCCATAACGCACAAGTGAAAGTTCCGAATTCCGAAAAGGTAGGTCAATGACCTACAATTCCGAAAGAACATTGATCCTATAAGCAGGCAGGCATAAATCGATTGTGTTAGTAATATGGAAGTGATCTACATACGTGACAATATCGGGCACACTTTTCGTTGTCCTTATTTGTTAAAACATTGCAGTATTGCAATAAAATTAGGGACATCACCTTGACCCAAACACACAACGTCAAGCAAGCGGTTCTTCACAGACCGCAACTGCAGGATCAGGATGATGTATTCAGATAACAGCAGTGTCGTACTAGGGAACGTGGAATGACTTAATCCTTTTCCATTCATGTTACAAGAAACACGCTGGTACACTTTCAGGGGCGGGTACACTCACGAGTGTTTGGCGTGTGGTTTGATGTAAAAATATCGTATGGGTGGTAAAACAGGGGGTCGCAGCAATATTTAACAAACTGGAGTTTTAAGTTGAGGTTAGGGCATCGGACACTTACATTTAAGTGAATGAAATCGTGCGGGGAGAAGAAACACGATAGTCCCCACCCTTATTACTTACGATGTTTATGGTCGGAACATAATTAGCATGTAAGAAAAGAAATGAAAAATTATTCTAAGTTTGTACTATAATGACAAAAATATTTCCATGTCCTTAAAACAGCCAGTTTGCTCATAGTCACCTACTACGTACTCAGCAGGTGCAACTGAAAATGAAGACAAAAATGCCAAGGAAAGTAATGTGTATGTCAAGTAACAGAACCAAAGGGGGAATAATTAGGTGAACAGTAGTAAATTACATCAAAGGAACATTGTGATTAAGTCTAATAATTACTTTAACATAGTGTCATTTGTGTTTTAATTTGAGGTGATCTGGAAATTATACCCTGATTGAGAAAACTATAAAATGTAAATAATTTTGGCGGAAAAATTTCTTTAAAAGGTAATTGGGGAAAAGACTAGCGGATAAAACTGAGATGGAAGCTGACGCATCAATTGAAACCAATAGTGCTGGTTAACAGGGGATTCTGGGTTCGGTTCATCGTTCGGAAGACATTCCTCTTTCCTACTGTGTCCTACAGCTCTGGGGCTTGATCAGTGGACATTAGAAGCTATTACGAGCGGAGGAAAGAGGTACAGGTGTTACTCTGACACCCAATAATACGGATGTTAAGAATACACAGATCTATACATCCACTCTCTCATTATATCTACATGGTGATTCCACTTTTAACGCTAATTAAAGAAATATTCCAGATATACACTAAGATGAATTATTTTGATGCAGTTCATCTCGATGTACTAATAACAAATCAATGATAATTTGTATTTACTGTCAAAGACAACAATTTAATTTATTTAACAATGTCCAACAATGCTACATATTTCGGTCTATACGACAATCTTCAGGCATAAATATGCGTGATTTTATCCATTTTACTTACTTTTAACGCATTTCACTCGTTTTTTTAAATCATGTATATTTGTGCCTTAAGTTGGTCTTATAGATCGAAATATGTAGCATTGTTGAGCGCTGTTTAACACTATACATTTTTGTCTTTGATGGTGAATACAAATTACCAATAAGTTGAATTAGCTCCGAACTTGGCAGAGGTAAGAGATACTAGCAATAATGACCTTTACAACTTCTGATAATATGTAGGCTACACATGCTTAACCATAGAATGGACAGAATCCACCTGGGAAATTATTTAAACATGGAACCTATGTTGTGCAATGTCTAATAGCTAGTCCTGTAATTTTCACTTCCTTAATTCTGTTTTCTTTACTTTGGGCACATATATTTTCCTTGAGTTTTTGTTCTCACATGTTTACAGTCTATTTTCTTCATGCACATACTGTGTTTCACAGCCAAATAAAATATTTAAAATTATTTGTCCTTCAAAGATGTGATTGGTAAGGTTTATTGATTTAATATATAATAGGCAAAGAATGCAGTCTGATGTACAATTGTATTATTATAGGGCATGCTATTGATATTACTACTGGCAGAAATGTGGGGGGCCAGAGGTGAGCCACCCGGACAGATCATTGCAGGTGCTGGGATACAGTTTGGAGAAGAATCTGCAACTCAATATGACAAGGTTGTGTGATATATGGACTCCTAAAAATGTTACTGATTTTAAGAGACAATGGCCAGGTGTAAAATTCAAAGTTGGTGTCATTTGTTAAGAAACAAATGTATGATAAAATCAAATGAACTTCTGTGGTTGTACTCCTCAATTATGTTCTCAACAACTAACTTGATCATAAACATAACTTAAATAACCACCTTAAAATTAAACTAACCCAAATGTGATAGTGGTGTTTCATCCACATCACATAAAATTGTTATACCATCATGACTTACTCTTCTGGAATGGTAACCTCCATATTCCAGATTTTGTGCACTTAACACCATATCTCACTGGAGTATTATTTGTTGAGAATGGGATGCACCATATGACAAGGGATTTACAGGAATATATAAAACTATAAATATATCTGCCATTTTGCATGAGTTTTGAATGAGGTCTCTTGCACTACAGGAAAAACTTAGACTTGGACTGTTTGAGAACTTGGTGCTAAGTGAAATGTGTTATATGGATCTAACACAAAGAAGTGATAGGAGGCTAGAGAAAACTGCATAAGGAGATTCACAATTCGTAATTTCACGCAATACTGTCATGGTGATCAAAATGAGGAGAACTGATTGGGTGGGGCATGTAATGTCCATGGGGGAGATGAGAAATTCATTAAAAGTTTAGCTTGAAATCTCATAGGAAAGACTACTTGGGGGACCTAGTCATAGATAAGGGTATAACATTCAAATAAACCTTAAAAGTGTGTGGGAATGTGAAAATAAATAACTCAGGACAGGATCCAGTGGCGGTTGTTTGTGAAGATGATAATGAAATTTCATATTCCATAAAACTTGGGAATTTCCTTATTACACACAATAAGGCAGCTTGTGCACTTCTTAACCAAAATCAAACAGTTCTTAATAAGTAATACAAAAATATAATCTTTCATCAGGCAAGTAATGTTGGAGTAAAAGGATTGCATTATTTTGCTACACCTGGGTCCCATCAACTACCTGGACTCCAGCAGCCATTGTTAGTGTACCCCGGATCAGTCATTAGAGCTGGTCCCATCCTCATACCAACACAGGTCAGTATTTGCCACAGCTCTTGAAGGAGTTCATCTCCATCAGATTTGTAAATTTTCACCAAAAAAACGTATTTAAACATTAATTTTCATAAGGAGGTGTTTTTCTAAATACAGCGGGATATATCATATGCATTTTTCTTACATTTTTGGGATTAAAAATATGTAATAGAATTTATGACCTTCATTTGGCATTAAAAAGTATGAGGGGGTGCTGATAAGTCCTTAGCCCGACCTACTTCCCGATGTCGTAGGACGGAATCGATAGTGTCGTTGGAAAGTGGGGTCTGTTCATGTGCCGAATTGCAAGTCTTTTCTTGTTACAGAGGCTGAAAGGAAGCATGTCAGGCGACGCGCGCGATTTCAACAACATGGAGATGCGAGCTGTCACCAAGTTTTTATTTTTTTTTTTTTTGCAAGGCAAGGCGCCGAAGGAAATTCACGCCATTCTGACAGAAACATTAGGGGAACATGTACCATCCTATACCACCGTCAAAAACTGGGTGGCCCAGTTTAAACGTGGCGATTTTTCCATCTGTGATGCGCCTCGTCCTGGACGACCCACAACAGTGACCACCCCGGAGATTATTGATCAAATTCACGAGCTAATCTTGGAAGACCACCGAATTTCGGCTAAATCAATAACTGAGCAACTGACCATTTTTCGTCCGACGCGGAGGTCATTGCTGCCGCGGAGACCTGGTTGGACGGACAACCTTCCGAATTTTTTTTTGAGTGGCTTGCAAAAGTTAGAGCAACGGGCAAAGAAGTGTATTGAACTCCGTGGGGAGTACGTTGAATAAATCCCGAGTCTCGTCGCTGTAGCTTTTTTCTTTCCTGATCGGGCTAAGGACTTATCAGCACTCCCTCATACTTCTGAAAATGGCTGAGGAGACATTAAATAATATATCAGTGATGGATGAATGTGTATTTTGTTAGTTGAATTATGTGATACACCTCTTTTTATTAATGTTACATTTCTTTGATTTATCTCAAACCCCTTCAGCAATTTGTTCATTTATTTCTGTGCTTATACTTTTTATAATTTATAATTCTCTACTTAGGTGGGAATACAAAATGTGGCTGGTGGTGAGAAGGGAATTCCATATTATGGTTACTTTGTGTCCAGTTCTCCAACGCCGGAGCCACCTGCAACGCTGCCACCGCCACCGCCACCGCCGCCTCCATCACCACCATCACCATCTTATACAAATGTGGATCTGACATATGATTCACTCTCTTTATCTTCGTCTCTTAATGGAGCATCTTACAGCCCTCCAATCTACACCACACCAGCCCCCTTTCTAGCAACGAGACCGATTTTAACATCTCCACCACCAATGCAAGCCACCACGTATGGACCTCCTAAACCGGTGGCACTGCGTCCCTATTTAACTACAAAGCACAGAGGGACATTTGTAGTGGGACCACCACATCACCACCTGACTTTGACAAAAGCAGTGCCTGGTCATTACCACCAACTTATCCCAGTTTCACCAAAACATATCCATGCAGGACACCCACCAGTCTTCCTTGTAAAATCAAAACCACATCCCTACCCTGTAACATACACAACACACAATTCTCAACCCCTCAGAACACCACCGTCTACAATTTATGGTCCACCTGCACGAAAACCTCATATTTCTCCACCAAATTTGCTCAGTCATCCTGACATTACAAAGGCAATATTCCACCCACAACCAGAGGACAGCTATGCAGCAGCTGCAGCTTTAAGTAGTTCTCAAGCAAATGCACCTTATGCTACAAATGCACCTTATGTTACAAATCCTCCTGCAACATACAACCTTGGAACAGCTCCAGTGTTACCACAACCTTATTATATCCCTCTCGTACCTTATGTATCAGTGTTTGGACAACATGATCGCAGTGATGAGTCAGAGCTGTTGCAAAGCACTGAGAACATGGCTCATGAGGGAATTCCTCAGGGTGTTGATGTTGACCAGGAGAATAACCATGAGGGAGAACTGGAGGAACAAGCAAGTCCAGTGCTCATGTACAAGGGTGTTAGGCCTCCTGTGACACTGTACCAGAAACCACAGTCCCCTGCGCTTCCAAAGGTTTTAAAGCAAATGGAACTGCAAAATGAAATGATAGAAACAGGTAGTTGCACGTAAAAGTGAAGCCAGCCCAAACAACCAGTAATGCATATATCATGAAGGGACAATACACACAACCTCAACAGCTGCTCAGTGTGATAATAGTAAGGGGCCTCACACATATGCCTTCAGATTTATGCTCCTTCATATATGTGTATATGTACTGGTAGTCTGGGCTTCACTTATAGCCTGAAAATTGGCTTGACACACATTAAAGAATGAAGCTTAAATGATAAACATATTAAAAATACACAAGTTTCAAATCCTTTATTTTTCTTTAAAAATCGAAGACCAGCTAAAATGCCTCTCATATAAACAACTGTAACAATCTTTTTCAGAGGTCTAAAATTCAATTTGTAGAAGGCCTATAAATAATTTGATATCTACAATAAGTTGCAACTCATTTTCAATGATACTGGGGTAAATTTTTTTAAAATTAAACACAATGCTGACTGTCTCATTATATCACCACCACCACCACCACCACCACCAGCATCACCCCAACCCCTGCCACCACCCTGCACCCTGCACCACAACCACCACCACCACCACCACCACCACCACCACCCCTAACATAACCACCAATTGCATGCTGTATTTCACTTTGATCTCTTTGCTGACTTGTGTTGCATGTTTGCATTCACTTATGATTACATGCACAGTAGCATAAACCCTTTATGAAACTGTAAAAAAAGACTATCAAATTTTATGCTGCAAATATTATTAAACCACCACACAGTCAAGTCTTCCTTAGCTACCACGTACATTGGCTGCAGTCTTGGTATCATTTTGACAGGGATAGAACTTTCGTACAGAGTGAGATATTACTGGAAATCATCATCATCATTTCCCATATTTTGTGTCCTTCTGTCAATTGATATTGGCTTTTCATCATTATTCTTTACAAGGGGAAAAGAATTTTTCATACACATACCTACTGCCCACTGCAACCCTTCTGGCAAGTAAGAGAGGGGATTAAAAATTAACAAATAAAAAAGAAGATAAAATAAAAATCAATATTGACATGGACCACATTCCATAATTAAAAGGACTGGTTTAAGGCTACCACAATCTGTGCAGCTACATGGACCCGACCTTTGAGTGGCACCCACAATATCTGGTTGCATTTCAGATTTTGTCAATTTATTTTGTCAGTAAATTCTTATATTGCTCTACCTGTACTGTCAGTTCAGGACATTGCCCAGGTAGAGGAGGCAAATGTACTCACGAATTGGTGCCAGAAATTTCTTACACCAGCCCTGTAAATCAGAATAATATCGTTGCCAGGACCACAAAAAATGAACTCTCTGTCCATGTGTTTATGATGCCCGATCTAGTTAATAACTATATTTAAAGAAAGTTTATTCCATTAGATGAAAATACAGATAATAGAATAGCATGGTTTCTTTCCTGCACTTTCTTTTCATAGGTCATTAACCTCCCTCATTTCTGCCAAACATTTCTGAATATAATTATGTAAATACAGAAACATACAACATATCAAAATATACCTCTTCTTTCAGGAAATATTCTCAGTTCAGACAGTCTATCTGCTGCATCATCACCTAGCTGGATGCCCATCAATGCTCCAGAAGGAGCTGCACCTGCACGGGCTTATGAAATTCCAGCGCCAGATTTGTCACAAGGCAACAGTCATATGGAAGAAGCCAATGAAGAACAAAGTCAGCTGACAGATTACTTTCCAAATTACACTGGCAAAGTTTCCTCTGTTCCAGTTAATCACAGAGATTGGTATAGCTCACGGACTGATAGTGACATTCACCAGAAAGACTTGTATAAGGAGAACTCTGAGGAAGTTGTATCAGCAGTTGTTCTTGTTAAACAAAAATGATGTAAGTCTGGATGTACTTGTCCTGACAACAGGCAGCAGAACAAGTCTGTCAACTGGGATACTCATCAGGCCATCCTTGTCAGATCAGAATTTTAGACATAAAGACTGACTAGAAAGAATGTGAATGAAGAGCAGTGTATGGGGCACAGCCACAAACATCATTCATGAGGCACTCCACAATTGTCTAGAAAGCCCGATTGTATCACAGTGACCAAATCACTTGCTAATTGAGCTCCCTAATGCTGCACACAGCTGCATTCAGCAAAGCCAGGTCACTACTAGGCTCACAACAGAATAGGCCAGGTAATGTCTCTTAACACTATTTACACTGCTGGGATACATTTATAATTTCAACTACTGTGGATATTTTTGAAACAGAAAATGCGTAGTGATGAGTTCACAGTGATTCCCATCTTCCATTGTAATGAATTATTACAACACTTCACTTGTCCAATTTTTCTCATTTATAGACTGTACACTAACAATTTCATTCACAAACAAAAAATGTCTTCAGTTTAAAACTGCTCATTTGATGATAAAATATTTTATTATCCATTTCCATTACTGTTGTGATAATTGATGGCTGCTATTATGATAAAATAACAGACACCAACTAATTAGTTTAATTAAGATAATCTTTAGGTGACACATGCTCACTGTAAAGGTAAATAAATCCCTGTACAAACCTGGGCAGGCCCTGAGGGTTCCAGCAGTTTGAAGCTCTCACATTTAAAAAAAATTGGCACAAGAACGTGATAAAGTTGTCAGCCCTACGCACCAGCCGCCATTACCCCCAGGAAATATTTTCGGTACCAATTTCTGTTAGAGGCTGAGTCGACCCCAGAGCCATAGTGCGACTGAAAGGATTATGTCAATGAAAAATTCCAATGACATCATCAGGAATCAAAACCCGTGACCTTCCAGTTTGTAGAACAGTGCCTCAATCAACTGCACCATCGTCTGCCCCGAGATATCCATTGCCCTCAGATCAATAAATGTATCCAAAGCAGTTACAACACAGTTTATTACAAAGGTAACTAGTTTCGGCAAATTTTTTAGGCCATCATCAGACCTGTATACCAGAACCCATGAAAGAAACTATACAAATTATCTATAAACCTTCGAGAAAGAGCTCTCTACCTTTACACTGTTGTATAAAACTTCATAAAAATGCATATGATTAGCAGAAACAATGTAATATAAAAATATCTATAAAAATATGCAAAGCGCCAAATATTAAAAAAAATATGATCAATAATCAATAAAATAAAAGAGGTAGGCAAATTAAAATTAACGTACACAGTGCAGCTTCCTTCTTTAGTCTCGCAATGGGCGAACGGAAGATCTCCAAAATTTGCTACTGTGGGGCTATGGCATTTTTCAGCAAGTATGTTCTGTTCGTTACCATATGATGGTGTGTGTCAAACTATTCATTAAGAGACTAGGCAGCAATACCTCACACAGCAATTATGTCAAACATCTCACATGGTGAATGTTGTTTAAAACATTATCCTTTTGCTAGGTCAAGTACCTATGTTGATATATGGCCTCTTAACAAATAATTTAATACATAACATCACATAGTAATGATCAGAATGTACTTGCTGAATAATGCCACAGCTCCACTTACCAGCAGTAGCAAATTTTGGAGGACTTTGGTTCACCCATTATGAGACTACAGAAGGAAGCTGCACTGTGCACGTTAATTTTAATCTGCCTAACTCATTTATTTCACTGATAATTAAACATATATCTGTTTTAATATATAGCTTTTTTACATATTTATACAATATATATATATATATTTTATTTTACATTGTTTCCACTAATTGTATGCATTTTCATTAAGTTTTATACATCAATATTAAAGAAGAGGTCTCTTTCTCTAAGGTTGTTTTCTTCTGTGGGTTCTGGTATACAAGTATGACGATGGTCCAAAAAATGGGCCGAAATGAGTCATCGTTGTAATAAACTGTGTTGTGCCTGACAGAACTCCTTTGGATACATTTATCAAGATAACTAGTTCTGTGCCACAAGTTTAACCAATCACTTAACACTGTAATATTAGTTACATGATATATTACAATGCATTTCAGAATGAAGGGACCATTTTCAAGGCATTCCCCTCAACTAATATTTTTGTGTACACAGAGTGACAATTACATGCAAAAAACAGCCTATAAGGATTGTGTTTTATTCCTAAAATGAAGCCAAAAGTCTCCTGTAAACATACAATCGCAATTGCTATGTTATGGAGAATGGGAAGCATTTCGTAATCTAAACAAATATATTTATGGAGCACATTTATTTCAGTTTAATATCAGCATCTTAATGTAGCTAACAAAGTGTTCAGCTAGTCGCTGAAAGTGCTTTCCATTAATCTGACTGCATAACTGAGCCTTGTGTCACCAAAAATTCCTGGCATGTGTCACATTATTGTCCCAGCAACTTCAAATATCAAATCTTGTCCTGCATGTTGATTCTGCAAGAGAACTGTACCCTTCAGATGGCCCCACAGGCAGAATATGGCCGGGGCAAAAATAGGCAATCTTAGGTGACACATAACAGCTGTTATATTCCAGGTAAAACGCACATCCTCTAATGGCTCAGACAATTCTTCTGTTGTCACAATTGCAACCATATGTTACTAAGAAGTACTCAGCTTGATTTTAAGAGCAGCAAGCAGTTCTCAATTTGCTGTATACAACAGTAACTAAGGATTACCCTTTATATAAATTCACTGCTCCACCAGTTTGATGTCAATTCAGACAGCATCTACAGTCCAATGGTTGTGCACCCTTGAACTTGGTAGTCTAGTTGTATCTAGGTTCTGCAATTCAATAAAATATATTTATAAATTTATACGTTTCTTGTCAACCAGTAACCAAATTAACACAGGTTCAGGTCCTATACACTGATATTTTATAATCCGTTTTTTTATTATTTACCTACATCAGTGCTCAGCTAACTGTACACCATATATAAATACTGACTAATGCTCTGGTGAGGTATAGACTGTCCATTTCAGAGTGCAACCTGTGTTGATGGTTGCATTATCCACGTATGACTAATTCATGGTTGGATTATCCCTACACATTTGCTTAAGTAGCACTTCTGATGGCTTAGTAACGTCTTCAGAACAGTTTGAGTTCAACAAGTGCTGTGTAGCAGAGTTTAATCATTGATCATGAATACAAGCACAGTGCATAGAATAGTACATGGGTTTCAGCCCTATCCATCCTGATGCATGTAGGCCTTTTGGACATGCTGTTTGTGCCCCATAATCTGATGTCCAATTCATGGGAACCTTGTTCCTTTAGTAAAGTTCTAGATTGCCTCCAGTCTTGGACTTTCTAACATCCACTGGGTCCAAGGAAAAGGAACGCAAATACGTGTGTCTGAGTGAAATCAAGGCTTCACACTTACACAAAACATGGTCTGAGGTTTCCTCCTCTGCTCTACACCTCTTCCATAAGGGACTGTAGAGTAGTCCCATTATGTAGTGATGTCTTATCAGGGTGTAATATCCAGTATGGAGTCAGGTAACAACCCTGGATTGTGTCCTGTTGAAGGACAGCAGCCTGGTCTTAGCAGTTGGACTAGGAAACGATATCAATTTTGAAGCCTGTCTCTGAGTACTGATAAGACCCCACCACATTCTCACATGCTGGTTGTCCAGCTAGCATTTTATTTCTTTTATTATATTCTGCCTAGAGACCCCCAAGGCTGGTTCCGGTTCTACAAACTGGTGAACAGTTCCTTGTCCACAATTTCATTTCCATATACCCTATGAGGATCCAAAAGTCCCACAGAATGTCAGGTGGACATGTCAACACCTTTTGGCACTGTTGTATGTACCAATGGGGATAGTGTTGGCAGCCTCAAGGGCTTTCAAAGCCACCTGATTGTCAGAGCAAATACTAATGTATTTCTCTGGTGTAACATCCATATGAATTTCAAGTACAGACCAAGAGAGCATATATTTCGGCCTGGAAAACAGTAGCATATTTTTCTAGAGAGATACTGGGCCTTCTTCCCAAAGATTGCCATTAACTCTGGACCCAGTCCCCCCCCCCCCACATGCTGGACCAATCTGTATACCAGATGAGCCCCTTAACTGCAGGGGGAATCCCAGGTCATCTCTAATCAACATAATAACCCCATACTTAGGTTCACAGTTAAATGCTGGCCTCATAACATTGACCACCATTTTAAATATGGGATCAGACTTCTGAAGCTGCATTAGTATACTGCAAGTACAGTGCAACACAGATGGTTTTCCTTGTGAACACCTATGTCAGAAAAAAATCATAGAAAATGTGTTGCAGCGACTTCAGAAGTCAGTTTTCTGGCATTTAAATTCTGTTCAAAATAAATTAAAATTTTTTTTTTTTGTAACTGATTTTGTAAAGTAGTGTGTAGTGGTGAAGTCAGCCATTGCTAGCTCATTTACAGGTGAGGCTACTTAAATGGTCAAGGAGATAATGAAAATTAGATACCAATTAACAGGTAATCTGACTAACATACAAAGTGCTATTATATGGCATCAAATTTTGAGTACTGTGTGCTCTCATTGCAGTAAGAATAAGTGTACTTATCTCATTGTCAGACATAATAAATTCAAAAAGATAGAATGGACAAATTCTCAAACCATTCTCTTAAAATGTGATGAATACAGTTTCTTCCAGTAAAATGGTGCAACTGCCCATACAGCCAACAATTCAAAGGTCACCACATGTAACAATTTGAGCACCAAATAATTAATTCATTGTCCTATGTGGCCTGTTCTGTCATTCAAGCCAATGCCATGTAAAGAATATCTGCAGACCATTAACAGGCGGTGTTTATACACAACACACAAATAAAGAACAAACTTAAAGAGATTATCTGGAGTAAAGTGTTGGTAGTTTCTACATGCGAACTTCATAGTCTTTACGTTTACCAGGTATCAAGCACGCCTGGGAGTAGTAGGTCATTTTCAGCACCTACTTTACATTGCAGTAGAATATGTATAAATATGATTAAGAGAGTGTTCCATTTCAACCTTTACCATCCGACCTTCAAATCCCAATGTAGCCACTGCCCATGCCTGCACCTGCACAAAAGAGTGTCTCCCTCTCATCCATGAACAGTTACATGGGCATCCTGTGTGAATGATCACGGTTAAGCAGGACATATTATATACAGAAGTAACAGCCATGGAAAAGAATATGATAAAACTCATATCCTATCATGGAAAACATTTTCTGTTTGATGTCAGTAACCCCAGAAAATTGGCTGTATTTATTGAGGAGTGCTCCATGCTGCTGATGAACAAGAAACAATAAAGTATATTCCAAATGACTATTCTTCAATTACACATTGCACTAGTCTCTTGAACACCTTCAATGAGTGTATCAAGTGAAGGTCATAGCATCAAAGCAGAGGACATTAACCAAAAAAAATTTGTAGGCTTACTTCAGTTACAAATCATTGTTGCTCCTTCATTTATACACTGTGCCTAGTGACTTTCCCACTGCTGAAAGCCCCTCTGGACCTCCTGTCACAGAATGCTCTCCAGAACCACCTGTAATTCAGCTTGAATCTTCATTCTTTTAACTGAATTAACATCTGTGACAACAGGAAGACCTTAGAAAGGAAGTTTTTGTTTGGCCTGATCTTACAGGTCCTTGAATACAGAACGTCAATTTTGTTTCTGTTCCATCATTCAGCAGACGTGTACAAACTTCACAGGAATCTGCCTCATGTTTCAACCTTCCATAGTAATGCACAGGCATTTAACGTATGACATGCTTAGAATGTTACAAACACTGCCAACAATACATGTCTGTCCTTGTGGATGACTTGATGCACATTCTCCACATTTTCATCAGTCCAACTTAGTGTGCAAACTGAAAGTTCAAAAACCTCAACCTAACTTTGGCCCATTCTGAAACATGAATATCATTCAAAGGTTCACATTATAGCCACTGCATCATCATGAAAGGAAACCTGATGGAAATTCTGTTCCTTAAGGAGTGCCATTTTACTGGGCTACAACACTCACAGATCACTCTCAACACGAACACATTTAAATGACAACTGCCCAAGAATGCAACACTTGCTACAGTAATTCACAATAAACTCTGCAGCACCTGGCAGTGCACTGCTGCAATATATCATGCTCCAAGCAGCCAGTCCAGAAAATTTTGGCTTGCACATCACAAACCTTAGGAGTGGATATAGCATAGCTGGTATAGTGACTAGACTATGGGCTGAATGATCTGGGGTTTGAATCATGGCAGGGAAAATAGATTATTCTGTTCTCTAAAATGTCAAGACCAGCTCTGATTCTCACCCAACCTCCATTCAGTGTGAACCAAGCTTCTTTGCCAGGCAGAGGATGGGGCCTAAGTTGACCACTCACCTCTGTCTAGTGAAAAGGTTATGAACAAGTGGAGCTGTATCTCTGCTAACCCATATAAGCCTTTCTGGCATGACAGTAACATCCTCACCTTAGACTTCAAACATCTTAAATTCTGGTAACCTGAATAAGAAAGCCAGCAATAAGTGTCCCATAAATGATTCAAAAGCAGTCAAAAAGACAGGTTCACAAGTAGGATGGGACAGCAGCCATGAAACACTGGTTATCTTGCTTGGTAATAAATGTGATTATCTAAAAACTCATAATCTAAACTAAAATGGGAAGTGGCCTTCACTTAATGACTGAAACAACACACTAAAAATATAAACAATATATTTGTACAAAACTACATATTTACAAGTTATAAACATATTTACATATCTGACATGGTAGAAAATTCTGATGAACAAACACACTATGAGCTGGCAGAGAACTGAAGCAAGATACTATTGTATATCCTGAAAGACATACAGAAAAAAACAAAAATGGAAAAGAAAATATACCACAAAAGATTACTTACACTGGCATATCACAAATGGTCTTTTTTAAAACCGATGAATGAATTAACAAATCACTGTTAAGTAAAATTAACAATTACTTAAAAGTGGAAGAAACTACACTTTAATGATTACTTATTCCAACTGCCAGACTAGAGGTTCATTTTGTATGCAAATGCACAGTCACTGTTTATTTAATAAGTGTCATAAGGGTACACTATTTATATGACAATTTATTACACATAATGGAAAAAAGCACCTGCTGTTTACTTACTACTATCATATTAAACATGTCAGGTGATAAGTCAAATGCACAGCATGTCCATCAGACAATATTAAAAAAGCAGTATCATCATGAGAGGTCCTTTCCTTTTTAATAATATATATATATTTTTTGTTTTGTTTTGCATCAGTTCTGTTCTTTTATTCATGTTGATGCTTTCACTTTTTATCTTCTTTTTTTCTCTCATGCTTTTCTTTTTTCTTTCAAGACAAGTAGAATCCACACAAGGCTGAATGCTCAATCCAAGTTTACACCTAGATCATTTAAAACAAAACACACAACAAATTAACTCCCTTACACCCTACACTCTCAAAAATAATAGAAAACATGTCAAATGTAAACATCAGAGCATGCAAAATTAAAGAAACAAAACACTGGTAATTCATGTGAAAAAGGGTCCATTTGCCTGAGAATTACAGTACCATGAAAATAATCAGATTACTGCAGAAACAAAGCATTCTTCAAAATCCTTCACTCTGTGATTGTCTGATGCAGTTTGTGCACCACGGTCCTGAATAAGACTTCATGAATATTGCAATATGTACATACCCACTAATAATAATGCAACTCATATATCTATTCATACAGTAAACGATCCAAAACAAGATTAGAGAATGACTGTGCATTATGTAACAAATTTATGCCAAACCTTATGAAACTGGAGCAATACAAATAAATAACTAAAAACTTCATAGAACAATCCCAGTATCAAAAATGGATGGTCACCAACTGTCCAAGGAAATTCAGTCAATTAACAAAATCACAGAAATATAAAATACAATGCATTTCATTTTTTTTTTAAATGCTTCTGGTGGTTCAGAATTTATGGTAGAGGATTGCTAAATCCATTTTCTGCATCAATTTTCAAACTGTTGTCAACTGCCTGTGTTCCACACAAAGTATTTACACCAGAATGAAATGTTACCTTTTTCTTTTTGCACCTTCAAAGGCTTATTTTCCTAGCAACAAACAAAAAAATAAAATTTATGACATTTGATATGCAATATCCCCTGCACTGTCATTTCCACAGTTATTATTCACACAAGATTTTGTTCAGAACCAAAACGGTTCATATTCTACTTTATAACACAATACCGTTATCTAACAGCAGGTTTCTTAGATATGACTGGACAAAAAGCAGATGAAGTCACTTGGCTTAAGGTAACATGTTGTGTAGAAAGTATTAACTGTAACCTAGCGATGCATTTAAGCTGAGCACATAACAATCTGCCATATCCCTGCTACTGTTCAGGTAACATACTCAGCTTTTTTTTAATAACGTGTTTCAAGCCAAAAAGAACAGGATTACAGACACACTTATAATCTAATGTTAATCACATCATATTATATGTAGCAGGAATGCCAAAATCCTAACCAAATGTATGTCAAGTCATGAATGTATGCACACCATTACTAGAGAAGAAAATATTTTTAATTACATCTTCTTTACAGGGGTACTAACGAAGCCAAAGACGACTCGGTTTAGTACTCCATCATTTCGTATAATCACAATGCCGTGTCATTTGTCGATCTCCACTTAACAATCTAACATCATTATTTTAAAAACGACACAGGTCTGAAGAAATTTGGTGTATAAATGTTCCAAAACTTATACAATTTGCTTTCTTACAGCAAAATATAAAAATTCACATCAACAAGAAAATGTCTGTTCAATAAACAGTTACCAGCAATATTACATGATGTGTGATACATCCTTCACATCACCTACTACTGAGAAACACGTAAGCTAAATTTAACTTTGTTACATAACTGCAATGAACATTCTCAACAGCAATGGACCCTTTCCACATATGATACCTCTTCTTCCACACATTACACTTCTACAGCTACGAAATCAAGGAATGTATGACATCTTCCTAAAAATTCTGGATGCAGTTTCCACTTGATGGGAACAAACGTACTTATGTTTGTCACAAAGACTGTTTTCAGAATGTTTCAAGCAATATCTGATGTCCACAATCTAATTTACAGTGAAGTATAATATACCCAGCAAATGTTCCAGGCACACATATGGATGAATTTGAAACTTCCATGCACTGTGTTAAATTACCGTCACATTTAAACATTTGCCTCTAAGTACTCTTCCCTGGAAGTTTGGGTGAGGTGAAATTTCTACACAGAATGTGGCAAAGCATTTATATATATAAAATGGATACAGGAAAATAAAACAATTTCTGCATAAATCATCAATATGCTGATGATTTCCTGACTGCCTGTTCTACCACTCAGCTTAACCCATACCAGCAGAATGGGGCAACTGCAACCCATTCAACATAACTCTTCACAAATGAAAGAGAAAATACAGACCTTAGCATTTAAAAACGAAAATAATTCTGGCCATCAGTAAATGCATTGGGAATTAAAGGCCAGACAATACAGGTTAACCAAGCTTCCAAAATATAGCAGCACAGAGTGACTAGACTGTCTCAGATGGCACCATAAACACAGCCAGACTAAAACTTGCTGTTGCTGTATACTATACTAGGCAGTATCCATGTGAAGCAAACTTGCATGTCATGGGTTGGTATTAATTTTCTGCAGCATCCAATTCTCCCACCTCAGCAGGCACTCACACCACCACCACAGCATTAATAATAATAATAATAAAATCCTAATTGTAAACTGGACATCATAATCCATGCTATGAAACAAAGAACATGCATGTTAATAGACACTGCAATTCCTGGAGACAGAAATGTGATCAAGAGAGAGGCAGAGAAGATTTTAAAATATAAAGACCTCATAACAGAAATTTAGCGCATGTGGAATGTGAGAGCAAAAGTGATACCAGTAATAACAGGGGTGACTGAAACCATTTCCAAATCACTCAGACAATACCTGAGGAACATACCACAAAAGCACGAACTTAAGGAACTACAAAAAACAGCCATATTGTGCACTGCACACATACTGCTGAAAGTGCTAATGTAAAAGTGCAAAACATATTTCATGGGCAAAATAACATTACACATAGCACAAACTGTAAATACAGAACAGCTGCAACACTTTATACCCTAGAAACATGGTTTGTTTCAGGGTATATAATTGTAAATACCCTGCTAAAGGTGAAAACAAGGATAATAACAATAATAATAATTATTATTAATCACCTTCATGCAGGGTATCTAAAATTATATACCTGAAATAAACCATGTATCTGAGGTATGTAATATTGCAGCTATTCTGTGATTACAATTTACGATAAACATAAAGCTCTTTTCCACAATAAATATTCTGTACTTTTACGTTAGGACTTTCTCAAGAATGTGTGCAGTGCCCAATATGGCTATTATCTGAATGACTCTGAAATGGTTCCAGTCACCCCTCCTATTACTGCTACCAGTTTTGTTTTTACATTCCATGTATTGTTATTGTTATTATTATTATCACCTTTATAAGGGTATTTACAATTATATATTTTAAGCAAACCATGTTACTAAGGTATATAGTGTTGCAGCTTCTCTGTAGCTACAACTTATGGCACATGTAATGTTACTTCCCAAGTTAAACTTCTGTATTTTGCACAGAACTTACTGAATTACTTATTACTGTTACTGTTACCATTATCCACACTCCTTATTTCACATAAGTTTGGCTGGTTCAAATGAGTACGGATCTCACTGACCAAGCACCTTTCATTCACAGTTCTGCCAAAAACTGTGTGACTATATGGCATGTACAGTATGTTCTGCATTAGGATATATAGAGCAAGGTAAATATTTAGTAGTTTTAATTTTTGTGTAATTTGTTTGGAATAATACCTGTTGTGGATAGTACTAGTGGTATTTTATGGGCCATTCTCAGGTGCCATATTCTTATAAGCTCTACTTTGAAGTCTGTATATTTCTGGAGCTCCTCAGTGATGCTGTTGTGGAGGTTGCGACTGTTAGGAATTGCTACACCTATTAAGTATGTTTCTTTGTACTTCTAAGATCTGTTCATGTAATTTGCTGAAAAGACAAATCTAAATTGTACTAACTAGTATGTCTGCACTAGACAGAGATGTTTCAGATGATGGTCAATGAATTCAATTTAACACACCAACATCACGAAATGCAATACCCATCACATGAGTTTAACGATTACATTATTATTATTATTATTATTATTACTGCATCTTTACAAGCAAAATGAAAACAAATGAATCCTCTCACTTTTTTTCATTCAGCACCAACAAAATATATTAGCTCATCAAATGGTGATGAAAACTGATGAAGTAAAATGTAATTTAGACTGCATCCACAGAAATGAACACACAACACTTTACATTCTACCTTAGAAATTTCACCAAGCTTCTAAAATATGTTGTCATAACATATTCACGTTTTTGCTGCAAATCCACTTGAAAGTATGTTAAGTTCTGAAACAATCTGCATGGGATATTACATTCAGAAGATATAAAATGTGAACATCATCATCATCTGCAAATACATTTCATTTTCAGCCCTGCAGAATGTTTGGAATCTGATTACAGATGGCAACATTCAAATCTAAGTCCAACAAAATATGTACTATTTCTTTTGCACTTAACTTCTCAAGCCTTCTGCATCAGGAACCCACACTCTTGACTGAAAATGTTATTCAAACACATAATCACATACTCAACATATATTCCCCAGTACTGCTGGTATACTGTATTAAGTAACACACTTTTCCTAACATTATTCTGAGCTTTTACAAACACAGTTCACAAAATCTGTAATGGGACAACTGTGGATCCAATACTGCATACACAAAATGTGCATAACAAAGACAAAAAAAAACTGGCAAGTATATCTATAAAACAGTTAAAGCGTCTGAAATTTTTTAGAAGATCAAATTCTTCCTCTCAGTACTTTTACAGTTTATAGATTAGGTAAATCCAAGAAGTAACAACTTTATTATACTTTTGTATAAATATTCCTCACATCACAGACTGCACAATGTTTCTACAGAATGACAACAGGTAACTTAAGTAGGTGTTGGTGAACACATTTTGAAAATTTACAATCAGCAGCAATTAACTAAAACTGAAAATTGCAGTACAATATCAGTAAAAAGAACTGACTGCTACATTCATGTAATCATGGCAGCTAAATGCACACTGTACTAACAGTTGAACATCTTTTCAAACCTTACACTGAGAAGAAGTTTTGTGCCCTCTTTTGAATAAAATCAGATACATGCAGCACAGAAGAGAAGTTTTATTGCAAAAATCATACCTACATTTCAAGAACAGTAATTCCTACTATGAAGGCACATCGTTAAATATATTTAAATAGCCAAATGTGTTTACCAATGTCAATTACTTGGGAGTATTATAGCATAAATATGGAAATAGTTCTTTATGAGAAGTGATTTCACATTTTAACAAAATGCTACAGTGTTGACTCTTTGAGCCATAAATTAAATTTTGTTTTCTGGAATGATCTCACACAGACTTACATCAGACTATAATGAAAACCTACAAACATGATCGCAATTTAATGATAAAAGCCTTGGGAGACAGATTCATTAGCAAGTAACATAACAGAACGGGACAGTCGGGACATGTTTTAAGAATGCAAAAAGATCATATCTCCAAGGAAGTTTTGAATATACAACACCTGACAAACTAAAATCAAGATGGGAACAACAGGTTTTGAAAGATGTTGTATGAAAGGAATGGAGAACTTTGGGAGAAACCGAACAGGTACTCTAGAAAGGTATAGACAGATACATAGGCAGTCACACAGGCTTGGTTGCAAATTCACTTCTCTATAGCAGAATATCGACATAAGTACACAATACTGTCAACTTCTCTATAAAGGTATCTCAATGCAAACTTGTCTGTAAAGGTATCTCAAGGTAAGTTACCATGCCTTCATTAAGAAATCACAATGCAAGTATGGTGGTTTCACAGTGACACCACCTACGATGAAGGGATGAAATCGTACAATTTTAAAAAATCATGAGCAATGCAGCATGACAACACTTCCCCCCTCCCTCCAAACAACAACACAATAAAGTAAGAGTCTACAGCAGAATAGGTATTCTTTCACATACATGAGTGTGCCTTTCATTGGCTAGTATAAGTCTAGAAATGCAGCAACCAAAAAGAGATTCCCGGATACTTTTGCAGCTGGCTGCCACAGAATGACAGATAAACTGAGAAATATATCTATGATCTTATCAAATATGGCAGCCACTATACTAATGTATGAACATATGAACATTTCACTCAATTATTAATTCACACTATTTTAGAATTTCATTTTGGAACAAGTTGCCACCTTAATTGTAAGTGAATACTGCGTTCTGAGAAACATGAATGACTTCAGTATGTTCAAACTATAAATTCCATCACCTTTTACAGTTTCAAACACATCACATTCCATGTTCCTCCGAACGCTGTGCCTGTAGTTCATGCGAAAGAAATCTAACAATTAATTTTTAATGGAGAACATTTCTGTAAGAGTTCAATGAATGTGATTTATACCAGCTTCACACCATCCACACTTGTTCAAAGTGTTTCCTTTTTAATGTGTGTGCTTAAACTTAAGAAAAAATACATATCTGATGTAATGAAAATTAGTTTTAAAAAAATTCAATTCCATTATTCTCTCCTTTTCAGGTTCAAAGTTATAATAATCTGCAGATGTGAACAGTAATATGTTAAAACTATGTTGTTGTAATCACTACTCCAAATTACACCCAGGAGTTTGAATAGCTTATGTGGCATAGTGACTATGTTACAGGCTTGACCACAGAAGAATCAAATTTCAACTTCCTCCAGGGGAAAGAAATTTCTCTCCTCCCCACAATCATGAGACTGGATTTGGGGCACACCCAGTCTCTCACCCAACTGGTGCTGGGTGCTCCTTCCCCAGCAGTAAAGTGGCCACAGGGGACGCATCATGGCCACTCACCTCCATTTCCAACCGAGGTTAGGAATCCATGCAGCCAGACCTTAACTTACCCTAACATCTTCATGACATGGTGTTTAATTGAGCACTGAGACAAATGTACTGTTACCTCACATACAATGATGGAGGGGGGGGGAGAGAGAGATTGGCACTAAGAAAAACACCAGCCACTGAATTCAAATCCCTCTTCAACTTTACATGTCAAGATACTGTCTTCTGGGATGTTAATACCATGAAGTCTGGTACAAAGGCACGTAATTTTCAGATGAAACTGCTGCCTCTCTGTCGGACTACAGTGCCTCAAGACAGCAAGATTCATGCTCACTGCCATGGGGAACTTCAACCTCAGAAATTTGAGATGTGTGATACTTTCTGCCCTACTTACAGGCACATAAAATGCTATCTTTCACACCTTTCATACCATGTGAAGGCAAATCAAATGCTTAGTTCACTCACTGTAGTTGGTGACACTTGTTACATTTCATAGCAAATTACACAAAATTTCTGTTGCATTGAAATAGCAAGTCCACTGATTTCTCAGTATGCAGCACACTGAATGCTACGGGAACACAGACGTACGCTCATTTTATTCACTATATGGCAACTTGTCCAAAATTCTAATTCAACCACAATGAACATGAAACATATCTTGATACTAATTTCAAACAGTCATATCACTGAAAGGTAAAACATCATTATCAACAAACAATTCATACAATAAAATTCAGTTCAAAAAATGTTTACAACTGATTCCATATTAGCATTACAATAACAGTACTTGACATGCACTTAATCTAGAAATCTTTAGTCTAAAAGAGGCAAAACTTATAAACAAGCTTTGCGTGTTAAGTCAATACTGCGGTTAATTAATTCAATTGTGCTGGACCTGAGAGTGAAAGTAATTCAGTACACCAACACAACAAAGACGAAACTTACATTCTGGTACATACACCATTTGAACACAGACCCAATTTTTGTCCTTACATGAAAAAGAGACTTATCTAATAAATCCAGGATTTACCACTCAAGTTCAGTTAACCACAACAAGAGAGTAACACCATTTTAGTTCAAACGGTAGTCTTCTGGGTTCTTACACTGTGTAGGGAAATAAATGAATTGTTTAGAGGGATGCCCTGTCTCCATCTTCTGGGTGAGTGAATTTAGGCAGGCTGATGCTCAAGTGAATGGGAGGAGAATGCAGCACATTATTTTAACACTGGTTCCCACATACAGTTTATCAATCTCCACATTACGCACATAATGATACATTCACCATCTGTGCACCTTAAAAAAAGCCACCTCACTTCAATCTCGCAATTACCAGTGGCTTGATATAATACCTATACCACTGTTGCTCTGATTGGTAATAATCCTAACAGCCTTCCTACACAGTTGACAAACTTTCAGTTCCCTGTCACTTTAGCATCCATTGGAACCAAATTCAGTAATCTTCAAAGTGGAGGCTGCACATTCCTCTGAAATGCTACAACAAACTCATTATCCTACATGGTGTATGAACTCAGACAACCCCATCATTTGAGTAACACCTGCTGTAAATATGTGAAAAGTCTTACCATTTAGGTAGCACAACCTAACTGAATACCCAATGCAATGCTTCCACACATGTAAACAGTTTTTAAAGGCTGAACTGTGAAGATGTGCAGCAATGACTCTACTTTGCAATACCCTCAAGACAGGAGACAACTAACTACAGAAAATAAACAATCATAGGATGTAACAACAATAAACATTATTATGACTTCAGCACTACTTATGTCATATCCATGCTGTAAGTTAATTAAGCATGTAAATGGTCTGTAAACAATTAGAACATTGGCCATAAAAGAAAGGATACATGTGGATAAATAAACATACACATGTATGTGTATCACAAATTAAATGAGCACATACTGTTACTGGTTCAAACAATACTTAAAAATGTATTACTGTCAATGTTTATAGGGTCTGGGCAAGGTTGGCAAATAGAACTCATCAATAAAATGTGTACAGTAACTTATTTATAAAAAATTAGCACTTTCTTGATGATGATACAAAGAAACTGCACATCGTCATAGTAAAATAACATGACCTGTGACATGTTTACATTGCTGGAGAAGTCAATCAGTACCAAAGGATAAAAAGTTATGAAATATATGCAATGAATATTATGGCGCAGTCACTCCAATATGCATATGGTGTTCCAGACAATTTGTGGTTCCCCAGTATCCTAGCAGCAGTAGAACTACAACCAACATGCAGTTTCTATCACACTTAACTGTAGCACTGGGTTAGAATATGGGGAAAACATATCTGGAAGATAGACTTAAACTATTTGCACATGGAAATCAAACAATACAGTCTATTTTCCTAACTTAGTCCAAAGCAAGAGAAACTGCACACACAATGACAAGTGAAGCAAATTTGTATGTGCAGAGCACAGATGCAAATGCTTATGCATCCAGAAGTGCATGCAAGGGATAAATGTTCAAGTTGCCCCATCTTAATGGAAATTTAATGGCTCAAAATTGTCATAAAATTTCACGAAAATCTGTTCAGTCATTCTCGGGTTATGTGCACACATGCAGGTGGACAGATTAAACTGTTCTAAAAGGCCCTCTGCAGGGATGCAAATATACTTTAAAAGGTACTGAAGTTTTCTCTACTGAATCTAGTAAATGACAAAAGAATACTGAACTGTGGATCCCTCTGCATATAAAAATAAACTGAACTCATTAATTCACTTACCTGCTGCTTTTTTAACACAAATAGACCAGTGACTTTTTTTAGCATAACCATGCAGCCCTTAAGACAGCTTCAATACAATACTGACTCAGCAGCCAGGCACAAGGATCACTAAATCAAAACACCTCACATCATAAATATGTCAGTTACATTTTCAAGTACTCCTCCAATTTCCATATACCTAGAACTGCTACAAATTCTAAGATTTACTGATGTTTATTTTACACGTTTAACAAGATTTAATTCTGACTTAACTGATTATTGTTTCCTGGAATCTAAGCAAGTATGTATTATGATGCATTTCCCTATCCACAGGTTTACTCACAGTGAATTTGTGTCATGGATCAAGGCAAGAAAAGCCTGAAAGGAAGAATTCAACTAAAACAGACAGCATGTTACTGCTGCAGATAAGTTCTCATGCATGGTCCAAGCAACTTGGATGTAATGATGTTCATTTTCCATACAACTCAATGGTCATTCTTTGAGATATGTGTACCCAAACTATATCTGGCAGCCCAGGAAATACTTCTACAGTCATTTTGCCAATTTACCTAAAAGTGTGCCTTCATCATTATGATACTTTTGACAATTTCAGATTTACAGTTAGTTTGAAGTTATTTAAATCCGAATAACTGATTAAGGTGCACCCTAGGGTTCAAAAGCAACCATTATGAAACTGTCAAAAATTAAAGGAGTCAATGCTCATATCAGATCATCAAATATTAGTCCTCTGTCTATGTCCAGTATAAACACTTATTAGGCATATGTCTGTAAAATTATTTACCAGTGGGATTACATTCAACACCGTATCTTGGCATACTTTACTCATGAATTTAATCATTCTACATGGCTGCTTAAAATGGATATTTCTATCCTTAGATACAAGTGCAGTGAGGCACACCCACTCAGTTCAGTACAAAATAAAGAGCTATTCGCAGTCAGTAAGACAATGAGTCCTCAGTCTGGAACCTGAGCAAAAGGACATGGTGTTATTTTGATTATAAAATGTTGTAAATGTACTTAAGAGATTCCGATTACACTTCCTGTGCAGACTTATTGGGAAGATTCAACATGCAAAGGTCATTCCTAATATGTGGAATACATTCCAGGTAAAAATGTCTTGAATTATGGAGTCAACATAATGTATGACTCATTACAAAAGAAAACTACACCACTTTATGTGAATGTTTAAGCTTCTCTAAATGTTACTCAATTCTTTGTTGCATAACATTAATATACTTCATCATTATTAATATAACTTATATTTTTATGATTTCTGGATGTTCGCAAGGTGATTCTTTACGTCATGATGGCCTATGTACACCCTTAATTACAAATTTCTCTTTCTGAAGTTAATTTTTCTGATGATGAATTTTCAAAGTCATCAAAATATACCAGGACCTAAAGGAATGTATATGCTATATTCTAATTTTGCTGCCTCCACTAACAGTTTTGAGTAAACCCCTGCAACAAGTTCTAAATGCTTCTTTCAGTGTGATACTGAACAATGATTTTCACCCCGTCCAGCAAGTCCAGTGCAAAAAAGATGCCACCTCAAAAACAAAATAATAATTGCATTCTAAGACTAATGCAACCATGTGTCATTATTCCATGTCCTCTACAACAGGTGCGTCACATGGGTCAAAAATTCGCTTTCCTTCACTGATCTACTATGGGTATGATGCAACTCTGTATCAGTCTTTGTACAAGCATGTTACTAGATATTTTGTCCACAAGATGGTAGACAATGGTCATAATTCAAGTGGGTACATGAGGACAATACAATTTTTTGATGCTGCAGAGCCTGTTATTTCCTTTTGTGCAATAAGAAATGAGTAAATGATGCCTACAAGGAAGCAAGCTAAGCACAGTGACCAAATTTTGTGAGATTCACTAAACTATTTTAGCAAATATGGTAATAAAAATAGGAGATGGGTAAATAGAGACCAGAGTGATGTCAAATGTGATAGTACTTGCAATGAAAATGAAGCCAACAAGGTTGCAATAGAATGACAGACTACAACCAGTAAAGAACATGTCAGTTTTAATTCTATTATGACATGCAGACCAAGTAAAGCCTCTTATTTTATTTCTTCATAGGTCACTGCCATATAAAACTGGCAGTCACAGACGTAACTCTTAAACAATGCATGAACACAACTACAGTATAATCCAGTAAATTGTATCACAGTCCCACTATATTAGAAAATCTAAGAATGTGACAGACAGTTAAAGTGCGGGCAGGGACTGAATTCTTGGCCGCTGAAAGCAAAGAACCAATTCATATGCACAAATCAGCACAGAAGGTGTATGGTGGTCCAATTATGGATATGAATAACATTCAATTCTGAGCAAAATGCATTAACTAAGTAGGGTGGTGGTAGGAGATGGGAGGAGGAGATCTGCATTGATACTGGAAAACATGTGCCAAGTTGGTGGCTGAATTTACAGTCATCACCCTATAACCACAGAACAGCTGTGCTCCATGCTGTTAACTGGTAAAGGCAGTGTCATAACCATCATCATGAAACTTGGCTATGTCACGGCCTTCACTCTTTGTGCGCCATTAATACTGACTTAGGTGCACAAAAAGGCAATGAAAACAATTCCGATTGGTCCTTTCTGGCGCTACAGTGTGACGTGAGGATTACTCATCAGTCATCACCATAGGAGATGAGACATGGATTCATAATTTTGAAGCAGGGCCCACAAGGCATCACATTATGTTTCCAGGGACAAATCAATTCAATGTCATCAGCAGTAAAAAAATCAAGACCAGTTTCCTGTGATGTGGAGGCAGGACTGTACATTTATTTCTCACATTCTGGGACCACAGCCAACTCAAACACTACTATATGGACACAATAAAAAAAATGAAACCTTGAGTCTAACAAATCTGTCCCAGAAGAATAATGTCAGATGATGTCATGCCACTCACAAGTCAGTGCAACCCCTCAATGGACTGTATTGTTCCATCCTGCCTAGAGTTCAGACCTCATTCCATTGGATTAACACCTATTTTATCCTCTCAAGAAAGAACTGTAAGTACAATATTATGAAGAATCAGTGTGACAGAGCCTGAAGAGCAACAGTAAAGGAATACAGACAGGTCTCATTTTACACAATTTTGCTTAACACAACTTGAAAATTTATGCTATTTTTCAAATTTATGTGATAGTTTTCAGTTTAATGTGATTTGGCATAGACCATATATAACAATTTTTGGTTTAATGCAAAATGGCATACACAATCCGTGACTGCAACTGTCTTGTGATGGAGGTTAGGAGAAAATGACATCACTGCTACGCCGTTATGTATATGGATTATGTTGGTGATATTGTCACTGAGCTGATGTAGTTTCCCATTCAACAGCATTGGCTTTTGTTACTAAAATGAGTGAGAAACGTAAATCTACATCACCTAGTGCAATCTGAGTATTAAATCAGGGCGAAAGACAATCAATACTGAAGACAAATTAGAGGTAATAAGCCATCTTGAAAAAGGTAATGAACTGCTGACATATGCTACAATGTTAGATTTGCTCATGGTAGTGTATGTACAAGTCATGATAATGTTGATAGAATCTGAGAAGTGCTAAGCCAGGAAGTGACGCATTTTTGTAGCAGGACTACCACAGTCCTACTGGAATGAACCATACCAAAAACTACGGATTAAGTCTTACATTTCTACTGCATTAGAAAGAAATACATATATTGTATAGAAACATACATATATTATATAGAAACGTATATCCACTCTATATACAGCCAATACATACTCCACAGGTCCATACTTCCACTAATGGTATAGGCATACACTATATACGATGAGGATGTCTATTCCCTAACTCCCAGGAAATACATTGTTTTAAATGCGAATTTTGTGTTTGATTTGCGTGATTTTGATTTGCACAACTTTTTCAGCAATGTAACCCTGGCATAAAACAAGACCTGCCTGTATGTCTTCTTGTTCAAAAAGATATGAAAACTGTTCAGACAAATGGCTCTATGTTGAAAAGTAACCTTGTGCTCAATAACACTGTGGTTAGGTTAGGTGTAACTTCAAGCATGTATCTACTAAATTGTGTGAGAAAAAACAGGAGACATTACCTTGTGACTGCTCTTTTTACTGACAGCAGTATACCAGTAAATGTGAATGGTAGTCAGGATGTAACAGAATATTTTGGCTTAGTTACTGGCAAACATATGTTGCTAACATGTAAACAAACAAAACCTATATGCTAGTCAGTATAGTGTTTGTCATACAGAAATCAAGGAATGCTTCAGGGTAATAAAACAATGTGATACAATCTTTCAGCACCATCATGAATACCACACAGTGTGAGAAAAGGTAAGCTCTCCACTTGCAGATGATAATTATATGAATCTGAATCATAAAAAGAAAATAACATAGACCTAAGATGTTACACACTATCTATGTAAATACCTAAACAATGTGTTGTGAATGAATCTTTACTCTTATGGAAAGGCAGACTTCAGTGGAAAACAGTACATTCCATATAACAGAAGACATTTCTGAAAAAAGTTTTTCACAAGCTGTCACAGTAGGACTGGTTACATTCATAATGTGCATACAAACTGAAATTAGTGACCAGCACAGACAAATGAACCATGTGTCACATGCATTTAGAGAGCTATTACCACATAAATTGTTGGGTGACATGTTGCACGACTATCAAATACAGTGTATTGGGACAGGGCAACAAACAAACTTCAAACACAGTCTTAAACATTCAGAGATAAAAGCCACAGAAAGGGAAAACCATTACAGCTTTTAGAAAAAAGATGACACTGAAATGGATGGACTAATGTAAAGTTGACCCTGTGAGCCCCATTCACAATTCAAAATACAAACACTGACGACAGGGAAGCAACAGCACACTAAATACTGGTGTGGTAACTGAAATGTGGGCTCCTGTCTTGTACCATGTTTCCACATTTCCCAAACAATCTAATTTATGATGAGTATGTCAGCTCTCCTCCTTTTCCTTTTTTTTAATAATTCACCAAAATTACTTTATACAGTAATGACATGCATATAACTACGCAACTGTACTTCTGAAAGATGCAGACACTAGATTTAAATCTGAATTTGAGATGTAAGTGCTCACTACATTCTACCATTCTGAGTAGTACACAAAATATGGAAACAGAATGACCAATTACCAGTCGATTAGCTTTAGAACATGGAAATGAACCTTCAGTGCACTTTTCATCTGACAGATCTCACTGCACTAAATAGTTAAACCATGATCCAACAGCTAGCAAACCTGTTGTGTATGTAGAAGGCTCCAAGGTTCTAGTCTTGGCCCCAACACTGGGTATATAACTACGGGATATCACAGATTTTTGGTTTTTCCAAGGCATATACTGGGCTCATACCTCAATTTGGGCCAAGACCATTCTTTCCAATATACCATTCATTAGTCATCCAATCATTTGGCACTATGTATGTCTGAGTTACTAAGTTTTTACTAAATAAATCAACAGCTACTACCATGTAGCTATAAAACACCACCAAAAATGTTGTGACTCTGGCTCCAAATATATTTGTAACGAGTACAAGGGATCCTTGTCCTCAGTTCATCCCACAACAGAACTAAATCCTCAAGTCTGTTAAAAAAAAAAATCTACCTTGAAACTCAACACAGTAACCAATATCTGGCCAGCTGCAGGATCACCCTTAGCTTACAGTGTGTTAAATCAGGAAGAAACCACGTACCAAAGGAATGTGTTCAAAATGTGACATCAACCTGGTCAAAGACTCATTTTTTCATATTTACCACATCAAGGTAAATTTCTAGATCAGAATTCTGTCACTGCATGGAAAGAAAAACATTTAGAGAAAAGCATGTGGCCTGCATCTGCACTTCTTTTGCTTCAGGAAACTGTAGCCTACATTTCTTTCAGAAACAATAAATTGGTAACTCTAAATAACAACGCGTGCAGCATCATTTAATGATGCCCAAAACAACACTGTTCCACAAATGGTTGTTTTTTCTGGTGGGATCTTCAATGGCTAGACTCTCAGATATTTTTAATTAGTTCTTATTAAAAGAAAAGCTCTATTCTGCACTGTTCTGTTCAACACTGGAAACTCCAGGAACATAACCCCAATGTTAAAAGGGGACTTACTGCATCACAGAATTTGGGAATCTATTTTCTTTCAAATAGTTTTCAAAAAAACACTTTGTGGCTACAGTTCCAAACAAATGATTCTTCTGTACTAACACTATTATGTGTGGAAATTCCAAGATTAAATACAGCTGAGAGTCCCAGAAGTTCAAGCCACCAATTCTGCATGATAGACATTAAACTCATCTGCAGTAAGGGCAGATCATCAGGCAGGAAATTATAATACATTAAATAAACACCTCATTCATAGTGCTGAAGCTGACAGTTTTATCCAAAAAAATTTGCCAGCTATTTTGCAGGAGAGTATGTATCACATTCTAACAAAATTCTGGTAGCTTATTTCACATCCTGCTGTGTTACCTTGTAACAAACTGGAAATAAATATCAACTGGTAAAATAATGAAGTAAATAAAATGTTCATTTCTATGTGCATGTAATGTTATTCATTCTCCTACACTGCTTGCCTCATCTGTACATGCACTGAGGATTCCCTCGGAACAAGCCCTGAAATTTGCAGCCTGCTTCATACTTACATCACACTTTCATGTCTATCCAATGCAGTTCCTAATGCATGATCATTACAGAACAGATTCTATCAATTGCATACCTACGTATCAATCAAGTAAGTACACCTAAAATTCTGTAAAATTAATGTCTTTACAGTCCAATATTAAATACCTGGTACTTTCAAGTCCAAAAACATTCAATAAAATAAAGCATTAAATAAAAACATATTTGTATGTTGTAAGTTTTAAGATTAAATAAAAACATGCTTACTAAATCCCAATAATTCCTGGTATCATAACATATTAAGAACAAAGGAATAACTAGAAAATTCCACTTCCGTTCTCAGCTTCCTTAACTGCAAATCATAAAAATCATTACATGCTGGTCAAGACCTACATTAAATGGACCACTTATTCCATCCCCCCCCCCCGCCCCTCATCCCTGAAATAAATATGTATGTACAAAATATGGCCATAAGGTACAAGGTTCACAGTCACAATAGTCACAATGAAATCTCCTGCCACCTTATAAAATTCCATGTGAAGTTCCAAGCACAAAATTTTAGATGTATAGAATATAGAGCAATGACAATTTCTGCACCCTAAGATCCACTGTGTTACTAATATGAGGCAACGAGTAGTGAAATTTTTGCATGTTGCTGAAGTTATATCCAAAAGATTTAAAGCCTTCCCAGTGAATAAATGCATTAAAATCCTCTTGGGGGATCAGGAACATCAAAATCAAGTTATAAATAATGCCCTGACACCATCCATGACAAGAGAGACAGCACATCTCAGGAACATTGGCTTCTGAATCAGCTCTGACATGGCTCCTCACAGAATTTTAGTGTATATTCAAAAGCTAGTAACAGGAAATGCCATTACAGTAAAAGATGATTTCAACTGAAACACAAAAAGATGCAGCTAAAGTTGCACGCTCCTTTCTGACACATAAGGTAAGCAGAGGATGAAACCTGGCTGCAGTGTGCTGTGCACATAGGAAGTGGAAGAGGAGGAGGTAATACAAGGACTGCGAAGTATTAACACTGGTGCAGCACTTTACCTTGTTATCAGGTCTAGAGCCTAGCATCACGTTACGTTTCAGCTTCACCTTTCGATTTCTCTTCCTTGGCATTAGGCGGTCCTCTGGTGGAGACCCCACTGCAGGCACGCCCAATCGCATTCTAACAGGAAGCTTTGCAGGTGAAGTATCCGTGTTCACACCATGTTTGGATTCTACACATTAAACAAAAGAATACTGGGTTACTTGGTTTCTGGACCTTTTGCACAACCTACTATTCTGAACAGAATACAATATTCAACTTTTAAATTCTTACAGTGGGTTTAAAATTATTTATGGATAGGCAAGGACCTCCAAAGACAAAACAGCCATCAGGGGTTACACCAACGCTAAGGCAAAAGTACCTCTGTTTCAAATTTCAACTACCTCAACAAATGCACATCAAAACTTGGGCCAGCACAGGAGGTTCAGATGGGTAGATGATTCCAATAGAAAGAACTATTCTCAGTCAATGGAGTGGCTCCAGACGGACTCCACCAAAAACCGGCAGCCTTAAAAATGTTGTGTTCTGTGTGAAATACCATATCACGGACAAAATTCCGATATGATGTAATCCTAAGTTAATACCACTGCTAGACCCCATCACCAATGGTATAAGCACGGTTTCTCAAATAAAGTGTACAAAACACGACAATTCAAAAGCAATCTTTCAACATATAGAGTATATTATGATGATGTAATATTTCATCACTGTGTACCGCACATTAACATTACTTAAAATTAAAAAGACTTTTAATATGTTTACCTGTTGCACTCTGCTGTGTTGACTGAACTAATGAAGTACTACAGTGACACATCCTTTTAACACAGCTAGTTTTTACTGCTATATAGACTAATAATCAGCAATTTAACTATATTTTTCAGCTCATACCCCCATCAAGTTAAGTCCACAAATGAAACACATTATTTTAGCGGTTCCTTATACAAATCTTTGTTGTAACTGCCATTACACCTGCTTAGTTCACATCATAACTACTGTTATTTTCAAAGTTGTGTTTGTTGCATACATTGTTGGCAGTTAGGGAGGTACAATCCTCAGCATTATAACTCAGTTGGCAGAATGCCATTAAAACAGGTTTCTTATTACTATGATTTACAGATTATTGTGTAAACAGTAATATTTATACAAAACATCACTGACCTGTATTAGAACTTTTTCAATCGCCACGAGTATAAAACATACAACACAATTTTCAAAAGCAAACTGCTTTGGAATTCAGATGAAGCACAAAGAATGCGAACTGATCAGACCAATTATAAACTGGAGGAATAAACTTCCTTGTAACTTAGCCAAATTTTTAGTGACCTGTTTGAATACGTGCTCCCCGTATGGTGACTGAGGAAAAGAATAGTCCCACTGCAGCACATGCAAGTTGTAAAAGGTGACTAAAATAGGTACCCAGTGTCTGGGGGTAGAGTTGGGCCACCCTGCCCCAGGGTTTATAAATACAGTGGACTGGCCCTCCAGGTTGGGGCTTGGGCAAGAAGCTGACAACCTGTCACCATAAAGATGCTGTTAGGAAATCTAAAATGTGGCCTCTGAACAGTTCTAGTGACATCAACCTAGGCAGTGGAAAAGGATTAATGAGAAGAGGATAACGACTTGAAATGAACGCACATTTTACAGAGCAGGAACAATGAATGAATTGACAAAAGAGAGAAATATAAAATAGACATGTGTGCTCAAGAAATCAGATGTCTAGGGTAAGGAAATGAGATAAAAAGGAATCATATGACTTTATATAGTGGACATACAAGTGACAAACATTAATTTGGAACAGAATTTTTTATTAGTAGACATATTATGGATAATTTATGAAATTCTGAACCTATGAGTCTGTAAAATTACAGTTAAACTTAAATATTACAATTGACACTGATATCAACACAGGCCCCAACTGAAGAAAAACATGAAGAAGTCAAAGCAGTTATTTGGAAAAGGTATGTAATACAGTTCCCAATTATGACATGAAAACAATACTAGGGGACTTCAATGCTAAACGTGGAAAACAGAGTCTTATTTATATCCAGCATGTGGAGGTCACAGCCTTCACAACAAAACAAATGACAATGGAAAACAAATGGTCAATTTGTCACTGGGAAGAGATTTAACTGTGATGGGAACATGGTGTCAACATAAGGACATTCACAAGGTCACCTGACAATCTCCTGACAACAAAATATATAAACAGATGATGAAATAAAATCAGATCATTTTTTAGTGAGGTCCAAAATTATATTTAACACTAAGAAAAGTGAGAAGACTATGAAAAGTGAAATAAAGAAATGGAATATTGGTAAGTAAAAATAGGAAAAAAGTAGAAGAAGAGTTCATCAAGGAGGTAACAGCAAATATACAAAATACTCAATTAGAAGAAGTGGAAGATATAATTATAGGAACAAAATCAAAAAGGAAATTAATGAAGTAGCTGGAAAAAGAATAGGAAAGTAAGAAAAACCACAAAGAAACAGTTGGTTGGATGAAGAATGTCAAATATTATTTGAAGATAAAAGAGAGATTACAACACAATGATTAACAGAAATACCAGAAAAAAATGATAAGAATAGAAAGGTAAAACAAAAGAAGCACATAAAATATTTAAACAAAAAAGACAGTATTGTTTATATCAAAGCTGCAGCAAATGGAAATTGCTTATAAATACAACAAAGCAAAGACATTTTATCAAGAAGTGAATAGTATAAGACAAGGATTCAAACCACAAACATTACTGATACAGATGAGGAAGGTAACACACGAAGCAACAATACAGGAGTCCTATAAAGGTGGTCTGAATATTACGATAAGCACTTTGAACTGTAAGATGGAACAATGACAGTGGAGAAGAGCGGACAATGTGTGTACAGACTGCAAAACCAGATGCTGAGCTACCAAATGATGTAGACACTGAGATGGCAATAAGTAAATTGAAAAATGGAAAATAAACTGGACATGATCAAATCCTGGCTGAACTGATTAAAGAAGGGGGGAAATAACTCAAGGTCATATACAAACTCATTTTAAAAATACAGGAGGAAGAGATCACACAATGATGGAAATATGGCATAAGACGAGGCACTCACTCACCTTCTTCTAGCACCAAGTCTAACTATGTATAGAGCTCTACCTCCACTCCCTTATAATTTTTCATGGTGCTCAAATGAATAACATGGACAAAGTTTAATTTACCCTTACATTTCCGCACACATGCATGCACATGCAAATGTGGAGCTATACCTGTACTCTCCCAAGTCGTCACGAACAAAGGGAAGCCCTATCAAACGTTCATTTTAACACATTAACAAACCTTTGGGAATTGTAACACTAATTGAGGAAACTCTTCTTTCTGTAACAGCTGTTCTTTTTAATACCAGGACACGGCGCACATCACCTTTTTCTGCAAACCAAAATTAAGACTGTTAAAATTTAAAATTTCTTATATCATATTTTTAAGTTGGTTAAATCACAAAAAAAGGCAAAAAACTAAGACACAAATATATAGCTTTATCTGCTTGCAGACTGAAACTTCAATGTCTAATGGGATAAAACTTCAGAAATCTGAAGAATTTCAGGACTGCCCTCACTGAGGTAACAAGTCCACACTTTATTAAAATATATGTAATTCCAGCCACTATCATATATGTAATATTTTATAACTTACCTTTCTTTGATTCTGTTCTCTTCCCACCAATTGTGCTGTCCTCTCTTTCAGCACGTTTAATACCCTTCCTGAAATCCATCACATACAGTTCAGAAAAACCTTTCAAAAGGATGGTGTAAGATTTTGTACTAACATATTACTAAATTATACTGTCTAATAAACATACTTTCAAGTCAAACACATCTTTCAATATAATAACAGAGTTTACAACTATCTAGTGTTCTCACCCACTGAAAATTCATCAAAAAGCCTTTCAATTTGTTATAAAAAATACTGTTACTGCCTGTATCATCTTCATGGAAAAGGAGCTGGACAATATGTTACATACATTTTGCCCCTGTTGCATGGTCTCATTATATCCCAGAAATACAGCAAAGCTCCAAAATAGTTACTAGTACTGATCAGCTTTCCATTTAGTATGTTTCCATTTTTTAATAAAAAGCAAATATGATACCTAACTTTCAAAATCACTAACCTAGACCTTTACAGACATGACAGAGTTTATACATAACATTAAGTTTCAAATAGTTACATGTAAAAACCAAAGGTGAGACATCAATATTACATATGCAGGAGAGTCTCTCAGACAAATACAAAATTCACTATTTCAATACTACAGACAAAAATTGAAGTGCTAGGTTGACCCAGTTTAACATTTCCCTCCGTTCACTCTCCGTATTCCTTGCTCCTGAAAACTGACAATCATAATACTATAAAATTCATCCATACTCAACTTAGACCTGATGATGAAGAGCACACAGAAGAAGCAATAGTACAATAGGAGGCCTGAAAATTAAGTTGCAGACACGCCAATAAAATGTCTACTAAGAAGTTGGCCAATTATAAATACAGACCTTGACTTATGCTCTTTATTTTACACCTTTTCCGTTTAAGACTTCCTGACACTTTACATAACTTTTTAATTTACATCCCCCTAATTTCTGGTTTAACACAGTTTGGATGGATGCATGCTAGGATGCTGCTGAAAATGTACAGGTATCACAACATGGTACAAGGCTTGGAGACAGGAGTGCTCACTGTAAACAGCCAAGTCACTGTGCACTCTACGTTTTCTTCACAGTGATAATTTGAAGCATGTGTAACTGCATTCAGCAGTATCAAAATGAGTGAGAAATGTAAATCTGCATCCTCCAGTGCAAGCCACATTGCGGTAAAGGGGGGGGGGGCAAAAGACAATCCTTCCTGAAATTGGACAAAATAAATTGGCTTGAAGAATGTGAATGCACCAGCCTGTCGAAGACTACTGTACATACAAATACGCGATAATGCTGGAAAAATTACCACCTCCACCACTGAATGCAACCATACACAAGGTGTTCTACAATTCCTTTGTAACTTACATCACGTAAGGTAAGACTGAATACTATTTATTTCTATACTATTATCAGTAACACAATAATAATAATAATAATAATACTTATTTATTAATGGGCTGTGCCTACAGCCCAATGGCCTGTATCAGAAACAGCACAACATACAAACACAAATAACAAAGGACAATAAACAGGGCATACATGAAACAAAAAAACTTATATCATTCAGTATGACACATTATAATATTAAAATAATAATAATAATAATAATAATAATAATAATACCCGCAGACAGAAATGTTGTGCAAAAGGAAGCGGAAAAGAAGTTAAAATAAAAGAGTTTATGTATAGAGATATAACAAATGTGGAACATGAAATGTATGATTGTACCAGTAATAATTTGAGCCACTGGAATAGTAACAAGAAGCTTAAAGAAAAATTTGGAAACTGTACCAGGAAAACATTCGATAGATTCACAACAAAAGACAGCTATACTTGGAACATCACACATAATA